>Ga0307948_1000005_pt1 | contig 158304 bp, 177 predicted proteins | sample OrgLakmetagen280_FD_201824 | JGI IMG/M metagenome (GOLD analysis project Ga0307948, IMG submission 201824) | Saline water microbial communities from Organic Lake, Antarctica - #280 | ecosystem: Environmental > Aquatic > Non-marine Saline and Alkaline > Saline | place: Antarctica: Organic Lake...
GTTAAACTGCAAAACTGATTTTATAACTAAAAACGAGACTTTTAAATCTTTAGTTAAGAAACTTTGTATACATATAGCTTCTTTAAACCCGCTATATAAATCAATAAATTCGATAGGTTTAAAGTTCCTATTTAATTTAAAGGTGAGTATAGCTAAGGGTTTTATAAAGTTAAAGGGCTGTAATGGTAATGGGGGGTTTATAGGTATAAATAAGTCTTGTAGGTTTAAACTAAAGGACTGGTTTAATAAGAATTGTTTACTAGAACAGGATTTTGTTATGGACGGTAAGACTAAGGTTAACTCCCTATTAAGTAACTACAGTAGCTTACTTGGTGAAAGTATAAATGTTTCTAGGTACACAGTATACACTGTAAAATAAGATAATACCGTATAATTAAACTAAATAAAAGCGTTATGATAATAAAAGAAAACGAGTTTTTACTGGATATCAAAGGACTTACTGTTTACTCTAAAAAAAATAAAAAAATAATAGATAACCTATCTTTAGTTTTAAAAAAAAACGAGCTTAGCGCTATCATGGGGCCGAACGGTAGCGGTAAAAGTACTTTAACTAAAACATTAATAGGGGACCCCCAGTATGTTATTAAAGGGGGGAGCGTCTTTTTTAAAAATAAATCGTTACTGGAACTAAACCCTGAAGAACGCGCCCACGCTGGTATTTTTTTATCATTCCAGTACCCTTCATCTCTTCCTGGAGTAAGCGTTTCCAACTTTTTAAAAGCTTCTGTACAGTCTAAATACCTAAACGACGGTAGGGTTTTTAAATTAAAAGATTTTTATACTAAAGTATTTAAGTTTATGGATTATTTAAACTTAGATAGGTCTTTTTCAACTAGACAACTAAACGTTAATTTTTCTGGGGGGGAGAAGAAAAAGTTTGAAATGTTACAAATGTTACTCCTAGAACCTAAACTAATAATTTTAGATGAGGTTGACAGTGGTTTAGATATAGACGCTTTAAAGATACTATCTAAGGTTATAAACCTCATGCTTAAAAAAGAATGTAGCATACTTATAGTTACACACCACGGTAGTTTTCTAGAAGCTTTAGATTTAAAAAATGTGTTTGTAATGAGTAAGGGTACTGTAGTTAAGAAGGGGGGGCCAGGCTTATTAACTACCTTAGAGAAGGACGGTTATAGTTCTATAGTAAAATAAAGTATGAGTATGTCAGACAAAGGCTTCAAGTTTAATAACGAGTCAGCCGGGGATTTTTTTTACAAAGTACTTTATAACTATAATGCGGGCCTAGGGCTAACAAAACAAACCGTTAACTACATTCACAACATTAAAGGGGAACCTTCTTGGTTAAAAAATTTTAGATTAAAGGGTTTGGATACTTTTTATAAAAAAAAAGTACCTACAAACTGAGCTCCTTGAAGCATAAACAAAATAAATTATAATAAAATCCAGTATTACCTATCCAAAAATAAAAAAAGTAAGGGGTCCTGGGAGGATGTTCCTGATGAAGTAAAACTTACTTTTGAAAGGTTGGGTATACCCGAACAGGAGAGAAAGTTTTTAGCTGGAGTAGAGGCTCAGTTTGATAGTGAAGCTGCCTACTCAAATTTAAAATCTAATTTAACTAAGCAAGGTGTAATTTTTTTAAGTTCTAGTGAGGCTTTAACTAAATACCCTAAAATATTTAAACCTTTTTTTTCTAAAATAATACCTACAGGTGACAATAAATTTAGCGCTTTAAATAGTTCCGTATTCAGTGGGGGTAGTTTTATTTATATACCTAAGGGTGTTAAGTTAAAGCAACCGTTACAAGCTTATTTTAGGATTAATGCAGAGAACTTTGGACAGTTCGAACGTACTTTAATCGTAGCTGATGAGGGTTCTGAAGTAACTTATATAGAGGGGTGCACAGCACCAAAATTTAATACAGCCACATTGCATAGTGCTGTTGTCGAGCTAGTCGCTTTAAAAAACTCAAAGATACAGTACATAACTGTTCAAAACTGATCTAACAATGTTTTTAACCTTGTTACTAAAAGAGGACTGGCCTTTAAGAATTCAGAAATAAGGTGGATTGATTGTAATATAGGTTCTAAACTAACCATGAAGTACCCGTCTGTTATATTAAAGGAAGAGGGGTCGAGGGGGGAGGTTTTATCTATAGCTATAGCATCAAAAAACCAACATCAGGACACAGGTGCTAAAATGATACACCTAGCTAATAATACAAGTTCTAATATAATTTCTAAATCTATAAGTCTAGGTTACGGTAAAACAACGTATAGGGGCTTAGTTAAGATAAACAAAAACCTAAAACATTGTAGAAATAACACACAGTGCGACGCTTTACTTATAAATAATTTTAGTCAGACAGATACGTACCCTACTATAATATGTAACAGCAGTAAAAATACTGTCGAACATGAAGCTACTGTGTCTAGAGTAAACGATAGTCAAATACTATACATGCGTCAACGTGGGCTATCCAAAGTCCAAGCTATAAGCTTAACAGTAAACGGTTTTATAAATGAACTTATTGTAGAGTTTCCTATAGAATATAGTGTGGAGCTTAAACGTTTAATAGAGATGGAGATGGAGGGCTCCGTAGGTTAAGTATATAAGTATAAATTTAAACATAAATGAGCATTAATTTATTAAAAAAAGTATTTTATAGAAACCAAAAAAGGTGGTTAGGGAGCCTTTGATTTCAAATTTTTAAAAAAAAAGTCTGGTTTAGCTTTTTAAATAACCACAGATCACGCATATGGTTTAAGTACTTTAATAAGGCTTTGTGTTTGGTGTATAAAGAGCCTAGCTTACACGAAAAACTCAACGTTTTAAATATAAATAAGAGTTTTAAGGACTTTACAAGTTCTTTTATTTTTTTAAACGACCGTTTAATTTATAAATCAACGAAGTTAGTTAATTCTTTATCTAATAACGGAGTGGAGCTTTTAACTAAGTACAGCGCTATCTTTAAAAACGCATGGTGAATGCAGAAATACACGTGTAACTTTTCTTTTTGTAGCAGAGACGACACTACAAATCAGTTAAATAACATACTATCAAGTAACGGGTTTGTTTTATTTGTAGGGGAAGGTGTTAGGGTTGAAACACCTATAAGCGTCTACTTTTACTATACAAAAAAGGTAAACTCTTTTTATGCACCGAGTAACCTTATAGTTTTAGGAGGTAAATCTTCGTGCTCGGTCAACGTATACTATAAGTCTTTATATAAGTGTGACAGGGATTTAAACTCACTAGTTTTAGATTCTACGAACACTATAGTAAATAAAAACTCTTACCTAAAACTCACATCCTTTAAGCATTTAGAGGGGTTTACCAATTTTCAAACAAACGACTTTGTAGCTTATCAAAAAGCCTTACTTAACGTATGTAATATAAATATTAAAGCCCCTTTTAATTTCCTAAAAAACCACACCGTTCTAAAAGGGCCTGGTTCTAATATAAATTTAACCGGTTTAAATATTCTAGGTAATTCGGGTTACGTTAAAAACGTTATACAACAAACGCATCTTGTGCCTAATTGCAAGTCTAGCGTTTTATTTAAAAATATAGTTCCTGACAACGCAAAATCTACCTTTTCAGGATTAATTTTAATCGATAAAAAAGCGCATGGTACGGTTGCTAAGCAGTTAAACAACAACATGTGTTTTGGTTCGAACGTAGAGGTTTATTCAACTCCAAAACTCGAGATACTATCTAACAATGTAAGGTGTTTACACGGTGTAACTATAGGGGGTTTAGATTCTTTAGACACGTTGTATGCTGCTTCAAGGTGTTTAGATAAGTTAGGGGTTACACAACTATTTGTTTTAGGTTTTATAAATAGTATATTAAAGGAAATTAGCATTAAAAAAATAAAAAAATTAGTATACAAGAGAGTTGAATTATTAATAAAAAAACCTTATAATACTACCATATAAGTTCTCGCTGTTCTGTTCGTCTAGTTTGGTAAGGACACTGGATTTTCATTCCAGCAACAGGGGTTCAAATCCCCTACAGAATGGCTGGCAGTAGTACAGTAGCTGGCAAAAAAGACAGAAAAAAGACAGGGTGTTAAATTTAATTTAAGTAGCACCTCCTCTATTTAAATTCAATACTCTTCGAGGTAAACGGGATTCGAACCCGTAGCTTCCTGCGTGACAGGCAGGTATTCTAACCAATTGAATTATTACCCCTACTCCTGCTATTATTATATATAAATTTAAAAAAAACTCTATACTTAATTTAAATTTGTTTACTATTAAAATGGATAAAAATATAAGTTTAAAATTCTCTAAGGTTTTTATAAGCGGGGGTTCTGGTATGGTAGGAGGGTCCTTACGTAGAAAGTTCTTAAGGATGGGTTTAAATGTAGTAAGTCCTTCGAGAAAAACTTTAAACTTAACTAATTACTTAGATACTTTAAATTATATAAAAAAAGAATCTCCAGATTTAGCTATATTAAGTGCTTCTTTAGTCGGTGGTATTTTTGCAAATAAAAAATACCCTTTAGATTTTATATTAGAAAACTCTACTATATATATAAACTCTATAAAGAGTTTATATATACATAACTGTAAGCGTGTAATTTTTTTGTCAAGCTCGTGTGTTTACCCTAAAAACTCACCACAACCTATGAAGGTTGATTACTCACTAAAAGGTTCGTTAGAGCTTACAAACAAGTACTACACGATCTCTAAAATTTTAGGTACTAACCTATGCAACTCTATAAATAGTATTGAGGGGTTTAATTACACTACGTTAATACCGTCGAGTATATTAGGACGTGCAGATAATTACGACCCTGAATACTCACACGTACTACCCTCTATATTAAAAAAAACGTATATAAACAAGTTAAACAACTCAGGTGTTTTAGATGTTTGAGGGACCGGTAAACCCCTAAGGGAGTTTTTAGACGTCGAAGACTTTTCGGAATCTATAATAACCCTATTATCTACTAAAAATACAAGGTGTACTATGAACATAGGGAGTGGTGAAGGTATATCAGTTAAAAACCTAATCTTTATAGTAAAGCAGGTCGTAGGTTTTGGGGGAGACCTTAAATTTGATTTATCAAAACCTGACGGTATGTTAAAGAAAGTCCTTGACGTATCTGACATAAAATCTTTTTGAAAAAAAAAAAGGAACTTAAAAATAGCTATACAATACTCATTTAGGGATTTTCTCTTACGTAACGAGTTTATACAGTAGTACAGTGTATTTTTACAGGAGAAGAGGGGAAGGGGTTCGAACCCTTGAAATTATTAAAAATTTAATGGTTTTCAAAACCACCACATTAGACCACTCTGTCACCCCTCCTAAATGCATATACCTTTAAAAGGTAGGCTAAACTACGATTATAACCCTTATTTATTAAAAAAAAAAGTATATTTTTTAAATAACCGTTCTTGTATTATTAAAAATGTCATTGACGGTCTTAAAATAAGTTTTATAAGGAAAATACCTTTTTTTATTTGTACAAGGGGTTATAGATCGATCATATACTTAAACACATCACTGTTTAAGGGTTTTAGTCTAGCAACAAACTTAAGTATTAGCGTATCTAGGGTGGGGGTTATCACACCCTACCTCCGTAACTACTTCAAAACACTGTTTATTTGAAAAAATTACAGGAGTTTGTTAAAACCTAAACTAAAGTTTTTAGTAAAATTATTTTTTTATTATAGTTATAATAGCATAAGTTATAAAAACCATAGTTTATAATATAAGAATGACTCAGCATAGAAGTTTAAAAACGAATAAAGTTGGTTTAAAAAAAAAAAACATATTAAAAAGGTTGGAGAGGGTAAAAACTTTAAAGAATAAGGGTCTTGTGGTTGACAACCTTTATAGTTTAAAAAAGTTAAAGCTTAAAGCTTAAATAAACACCCCCTTCTACTTATGGTAATGGGCGGCGGTAACGGCAGCTTTGTACGTAAGCTTATAAAAGTTTGCAGGGACTCTGGTATAATTTACAGGTCATCTTACATTTACGGAGGCCTTAAGGGTTTTGTAGACTACGGTTCATTAGGTATAAAACTAAAAGATAATTTAAGGTCTTTTTGGTTTAAAGAGCTAAGTAACCCCTATACATATAAACTTGAAAGTTCTATAATATTAAATAGGAAGGTATGGTTTGCGTCTAAACATTCTAAATTCTTTTTAGATTATACAGTAGACTGTAAATTTAGTAAAAAAAAATTTAAAGTAGACTCCATAGCTTTTACATTGATACAGGTAGGGGATGGTAAGTTGAGAGGTCAAAAAATACCTAATTTAGAGGTATTAACTTTTATTATAAACATAAACTCTAGACTTGTTCTAAAGCATAAACTCCGTATCTTTTTAGTGAAGAGGGGGTTTAATTCTACAAAAAAGGTTAAGTTTTCATTTAAAAACGGTTCTTATATACTAAATAACAGGGGTTCTGCCTTATCCCTTATAGCACAATCTCCAGTTTTTTTAAAAGAAAAAGGACTACTAAATTTAAAAAAAGTAAACCTTATGTTTTTAGTTAACGTGGGTAATAGTAGGTCTGCCGGAGAGGGGTTTTTATTTTTAAGACCTGAAACAGCACAAGGTTCTTTTATAAATTTTTTAAACATTAAAGATAGTTTTAAACCAAAACTCCCTTTTTCCCTAATACAAGAGGGTAAAGTTTTTAGGAATGAAATTACATCGAAACAGTTTTCTAATAGACTTAAAGAATTTAGTCAGCTTGAAATGCATTTTTTTTTAAAAAATAACGATACACTTTTATTTATACATTATAAAAAGTTAATTACAAAAAACTATAAGTGGTTTATAGAGTTAGGTATACCGTACAAAAAGGTTTTTTTAGAAAAAATTAAAGGTAGTTTAGGACTTTCGCACTACTCAAGGTTTTGCGTAGACATTATCTTTAAGTCAGTTATGGGGGATATTGAAGTAGCGGGTATTGCTGTAAGGGGAGATTTCGATGTAAAACAGCACTCAAAATATAGCAACTACAGTTTTAAGTTTTTTAATAAAAAAAAAAATAAGTTTTTCTTACCTTATGTTATAGAACCTTCTATAGGTTTAGATAGGGTTATACTAGCTATATTAGAAAACTCTTTGTCCTATAAAACTTGTATTGGTGGGGGTAGTAATGGGTCCCTTACCTATTTTTTAAATTTTTTAGATAACTTAACCCCCTACAAACTTTCAGTGTTTCCTTTAGTTAAAAATAACCTTAGTATAAAAAAAAAATCCCTACATATATTTAATACCTTAAGTAAGGGGGCTGACGTTTTTTATAGTTTTGAGAATTCTATAGGGAGGAGGTATTTAAAATCTGATAATATGGGCATACCCTTTTCAGTTACTGTAGATTTTAAGTCTACTACAAAAGATACGGTAACTGTAAGGTACAGAAATAACTCAAGGCAGTTTACAATTAAAGTACAGGATGCCGTATTGTTTTTTAATAACAAATTTAATTAAGGGGTTTTTTAAAACTTTACAGGTTACTTTTTTACTACTAAACTACTCCTTTCAAAAAGGCCTGGAGTTCGCTTTAACCCTAATACTTAAAAACGCAGACCTCCCCCTACTTAAAATCTACTCCGTTTCGAACATAATAAAACGTTTAGGTAGTTTAAAGTATGTATAACGTCAAAACTAGTTTAGCGTATAGCTTCCTGTTTAACTTTACCTCACGTATGTTTTTTTTTAAACGTAGTTTACCAACATTTTTATTTAAGGGTAGTGCTAGGGTAGTTTTAAATAAACTTAACGTAAACGTAAGTAGGTTCTGAATAAGTACAGGTTTAGACGTTTTTTTTAAAAGTTGTTTAAGTAACTTATCGTCTAACCTTTTGTGAGGTTTACGATTTAACTCAGTGCAAGAGCTTTATTATTTAAAAAATAAAACCTTAACGTCTAATTCCAAACCTAATAGGTATGTAAAAGGGTGTTTAAGCGTATGTGGTAAACTTAAATTATATGTGTTGTACCTAGAACCCCCAAAGCCTTTCGTTATTATAAGGTTGGCCCGCCTATTAACTCAGTATAAACCTTTAAGTATTTGAGAATACCACCATTTAAACCTAATACAAACCTACAGGATATATCTAAATGTTTTATCAAAAGTTATTTATTATTAAGGGTAGTTTTGAAGGTAAGAGTATTAGTAATTTTATTATGTATACAGTACCCCTAATTTTTTTATATGAAAAAGTAACCCAATGAAGTACCCCTTTAAATTTAATATTTAATACAGGTAAAGATTATAGGGTTTTAGAAGTACTCAAGAATAATAAACTACTCCGTATGTTTTTACACAGTAAAACCTCCTACTTAAGCTCTTTTTTACGTAGGATTAATATATATATACATAAACTACGGGTTTTTATACCCCTCAACACTATTAATTTTATTGCTAAAAAAACACTAATATATTAAGGTAAGGGAGTATTTAGTATTAAGGGTGGGGGGTTAGCTCATAGGCTAGAGCGGTTATATGACATGTAATAGGTAGTTGGTTCGAATCCAACACTCCCTATACACACCTGTTAGTTATTTGCTTTTCGAATTAATCTTATAGGTAATTCTGGCTTTTTTAATATCATAATAACTGATTTGAACTTTAACTTTATCGCCTTCAAAGATCTTTATGAAGTTTTTTCTAAGCTTACCTGATATATGTGCTAGAACGTTAAATTTATTATCCAACCTAACTTTAAAAGTAGTGTTGGGTAAAACACTTATTACAGTTCCAAAAGTCTCTACGTATTCTTTCATATCTTTAATAATAGGTTTTTATACTAAAATTATAGTATACTTATGTATAATACAAATAAAATTAAAATATAAACAGAATTTATAGTATGAGTTACCATTCATTACCGTATATTTACGAAAAAGAAGGGTCTTTAGAGAGGTCCTGGGACATTTATAGTAGACTTTTAAAGGACAGGATAATTTTTATAGGAAGTGTAATCGACGATTTTATTGCAAATTCAGTAGTAGCTCAATTATTGTTTTTACAGATGGAAAACCCTACAAAGGACGTAAGTATTTATATAAATAGCCCTGGGGGTTCTATAACAGCAGGTTTAGCTATTATAGATACGATGAACTTTATAAACTGTAAAATAAAGACTTTTTGTGTAGGAATGTGTGGAAACATAGCATCTTTAATATTATCAAACGGGTGTAAGGGTTTTAGGTACTCTCTACCACACAGCCGTATACTAATATATCAACCTATCGGTAGTGTTTCTGGCCAAACAACAGATATAGTACTAGCTGCCCGCGAAGTTCAGAAGTGAAGGGTTTTTATAAATAAAATTTTGTCTAAAAATACAGGTAGATCCGAAAGTAAGGTAAATTCTGATACTAACAGAAACTACTCTTTAGATGCTCGTGAAGCTAAAGTATACGGTATAATAGATAACATTTTATTAGGAATTAAAAAATAAAACACTATGTCATTAGGTAATAACTTTTCAAATACAGTCTACTGTTCATTCTGTAAGCGAAGTAATGTTGAAGTTCAAAAAATAATAGCTGGGTTTGAGAATAGTTCTATATGTAACCAATGTGTAAACATATGTCAAAACCTACTTAGGGAATACGGTGACAAGATCGAGAACCACTCACTAGATAACAAGTTTTTATCTAGGTGAAGGGGTATAACCCCTAAAAACATAAAGAAAACCTTCGATAGTTATATAATAGGTCAGGAGAAGACGAAGAAGGTCCTTTCAGTCGCAGTATATAGTCATTATAAAAAGATAGAGATTAACTTAAAAAAATCTAAAGATAAATCTCACCTTCTTGAAAAAAGCAATATCCTTTTAATAGGGCCTACAGGTTCAGGAAAAACTTTATTTGCTAAGACCTTAGCGAAATACCTAGACGTCCCCTTTACTATAGTAGACGCTACGACATTAACACAGGCGGGTTATGTAGGCGAGGATGTAGAAAATATACTAACAAGGCTTCTAGAATCAGCTGAAGGGAATATTAAAAAAGCTGAGCTGGGTATAGTGTATATTGACGAAATAGATAAGATAGCTAAAAAAGTAAGTGGTTTGAATAGTGGTACGAGAGATATCTCTGGGGAAGGGGTACAACAGTCGTTATTAAAGATAGTAGAGGGTAATAAATGTTTGGTACCTAAAAAATTAGGTAAGAAACACACGGAACAGGATTTTATACAGTTTAATACAGAAAATATTCTTTTTATATGTGCAGGTTCTTTCGTAGGTTTAAATTCTATTTTAAATGATAAGCATAAAATTAAGGGTTTAGGTTTTGATAATAAAAGTGCTTACATAAATGAAGGTTTAAACGATTTAAGTGTACAGCCTGAAGATCTAATAAGCTTTGGTATAATACCAGAGTTTATTGGAAGGTTTCCGGTTATAGGATCTTTAAATACTCTAACAGAGAGGGAGTTATACAAGATATTAACTAACGTAAAAAACTCAATACTGAACCAGTATAAAACTGTTTTTTTAATGCATAAAGTTAACCTTACTTTTACTAAAAAAGGGCTTGATATTATCATAAAATCCTGTAACAATATTAATGTAGGAGCTAGAGGGCTAAAAGTTTTTGTAGAAAGAATTATAAACATACTACTCTATAATATAGATAGGTTAAGGGGTAGGCATATTACCTTAGACGATAAGTTTATTATAAAAACTATAAAATAATAAAATAACTATTCTAGGTGAGATAGCTCAGTTGGTAGAGCAGAGGCTTGAAGAGCCTTGTGTCGGTGGTTCAATCCCACCTCTCGCTACATGTAATATTACATTATATGAAAAAAATATACTTAACAACAGCTATAGACTATGCAAACGGTAAGCCTCACTTAGGTCATTTATATGAAAGGTTGATAGCCGATACACTAGCAAAGTACTTATTTTTATTCTCCACTAGCATAAGGTTTCTAATAGGTTTAGATGAGCACGGATTAAAATCACAGAGCTGCGCCGTGCTTAATAATGTAAAACCTAAACTGTTAACCCACCTCCTATCTTTAAAGTTCCAGAGCTTCTTTATAAAGTTTGGTGTACTTTACAGCTTGTTCGTACGAACAAGCTGTAAAGTACATGAAAAAAACAATAACTACATTCTAAAGTTTTTTTGAAGTAAAGGTTTGATTTATAGAACAACTTACAAGGGTTTTTACTCTAGATCAGCGGGGGGGTTTATAGCTTCTAATAAAAAACTTTTTACTTGTAAAAAGTACACCCTAAAGGGTGAGTACAACTACTTTTTAAAGATAAATAAAGTTCGGCTTTGACTTTTAGATACCTTGTACGGGTTAAACCTTATAACTCCTAAATCCAAAAACCGTGAGCTGCTGATTAAGCTTAAATTTAAGGTCTCGGATTTGTGTATTACTAGACCAATCTTTAAAGTTAGGTGGGCGTTAACTTTTATATTTGATAAGGAGTATACGGTATACGTATGGTTCGAAGCCTTAATAAGTTATATAACGGGAGCCTGTTTTAATAAGAAAAATTTTTATATGTATTGACCCCCTTCTGTGCAAGTTATAGGTAAAGATATACTAGCACCTTCACACGGTATATACTACCTAACTATACTAAAGTATTTAGAATTAAAACTACCTTTTAAGTTATTAGTCCACAACTGGTGGCTTATTAATGAGGTTAAAATATCTAAAAGCCTAGGTAATGGGTTAGATTTAGCTTACCTTATTCTAAAATATAAAAACGCCCGTTTATTTAATTTTTTTATAATAAAAGAGTTTAATTTAAATAAAGATAGCGTGTACTCCTTTATTCAATTTAAAAAGGACTACAGGTATTATTACGCCAACCTGTTACTAAATTTGATAAGTAGGGTTAAGTCTATAAGGAATACTATAAGTTTTAAACTCCCCCCCTCATTAAAACTAGACTACAGCTTTCATATGTATAAGGTAAGGCTCTACTCTTTTCAAAAAAAATTCTTTATAAATATAAAAAGAATGTCTATAGATTTACTGGTAAAGGAGTTTTTTATTATGATTAAAAAGTTAAACCACTACTGAGATTACTCTAAACCGTGAAAATTTAATAATAATAAAGTATCGGATAAGGTTTTAATATACTCTATATCTTCAAAAACAGCAAACACCGTTAAAATACTGTTAAGTTATGTTAAAGTTATTTTAAATGTAATACCCCAATTAAACGGCATAAAACCCCTCTTCTATAGTATTAGTCAGGGTAGGTGACATCTGTATAAGGGGTACTAAGGAGTACTACTGAGAAGGGTACTATACTAGTATCGTATGGGATGAGGACCTTCTACACGGTTACTGGATTTTTATTTTATGTACAGGAGGTATCTCTGAAGTAACTTATCTATGGTATTAAATCCTAAAACACCGCACTTAAGCCTATCAGGGTACTTTAATATTTTAGATACTAAAGCTATAGAATCGTTCTTAAATAACAGACCCCCCCCACTACCTTTAAATAGCAGGCCTACCTTATTTATTTTAGGATAAACTACTATAAAACTGGACTTGTTTAAATACTTTATAACCAGAGAACAGTACGCTTTCGCTATAGAACAGCTTTCCCCGTAAAAGCTTACTTGTATAGGTACGTTTTTCTTTATTAAATTAAAGTATACGGTTAGTTCATCTCCACAAGAACTATTAAACCCGCACTCCCTGTATTTAAAAAAAACAAGTTTAAAAAAATTATAAGGGAACTTACAGTTCTCTAATATAACATCTTCGTAAACGCTCATAACTTTAAAAGTTATTTCTCTTTAAATTTAAAATAAAACCCCTTATACACCTAAAACAGTTGTACATACAATAAGAAGCTCTACTAACTGTATGGGTCTTTAACCCACCCTCTATTAAAGGTTGGTTACACTGGAACCCTGACCTTATAGCTAAATTAAAGAGGTTGAGGTGGTGGGATACGTCATGAGAATGTTTGTTATTTATAAATAAAAAAACAGGGTTTTTGTGAAATAAGTAATTCGAACTTAGTTTAGGTATAAACACCAGGTCTTTAACATAAACGTTTAGTATACTTTTTTTAAAAAAAAAGTGCATCTTTATAGTTTGTAAACGAAGTGGTTTGTAACCTAAAAAGTTTAAGTAATTTATAGATGCTAAAAGTCCACAGGCCCCATTTATATTAGGTGTACCCCCTTCAAAAACGTAGGGGGGGGTTTTTAAAACTACCTTTTGGTTTAGTTTTAGGTTAAAGGTAACCCCCCCTCCTAACTTAGTAGGCATTACATAGCCTAATCACTTATTTTTTATATAAAGAACGCCTATACCACAAGGGGACATCATCTTATGTCCTGAAAAGGTATAAAAATCACAATTTAAGGACCTTACACTTACCTTACCATGTAATACTTCTTGAGAGCCGTCAATAACGCTTATTACATTAATTTTAGCTAATAAGGATGTAATTTTTTTAAGTTTATTTAGTAAACCTAAAGTATTTGAGCAACTAGATAGGGATGCGAGGAACGTACGCCTATCTAGTTTAGCTACAAAACATTTAAAGTTTATGAACCCTGTACTTGTCGTACCTACGTAAACTAATTTACTACCTGTATTTAAAGAAAGTATTTTTCAGGGTATAATATTAGAGTGGTGTTCGTAAACAGAAAGCATTATACGTTTTTTTTTCTGAAAAAGTTTCTTTTCCAACATGAAAGAACGTTGAACTGTGTTTAATGAGCTGGTTGAATTCTCAGTAAAAACTATGTTTTTACTAGATAAAGACCCTACGAAGGTAGATGTTAAAGACCTTGCCTTTTCGTAAATACTATTGGAGACCCCGGATATTTTGTATAAACCCCTATTTATGTTAGAGTAGTATTTTTTGAAAAAAATAGATAAAGAGTCTATAACTATTTTAGGTTTATGGGATGTCGCCGCACTATCTAAGTAAATAAAGTATTTATTCTCGGATTGCTTTATATTAAATATGGGGAAATGTTGTTTTATAAATTTTAAAGTAAACATTCTATAACACTATTATATATATAAAATTTAATTTAAAACTGCACTAAGTATTTTTTTAAAAAAATAATCAGTTATTATGGTTACAATGTTTATTAACGAAGAGTTAACTTTCAGTAAAGGGAACTTGAGAAGTTCATTTTTTAGCAAAAATTTTATACTAAACGATTCGGGTAGTAATAGTTTAGGGTACAGGACGCATAGGGTTTTTTCCAGCCAAAAGAACGACGTAACTTTAGGTTTAAACATAAATTACAGTTCTGGAGATTATATAGGGGTTATTCCTACAGGTAAAAACCCCAGTGCTGGTTTAATGGGAAGGGTTTTACGTCTAAAAAAGTTTCCGTTAAAGCTAAGCTCCTCAGGCTACGATTTTAGAAATATACGGAAGGCGGTAACACCCGGTTTATTATTTTTTTTTAAAAAATTTAAGCTTTCCCATAAAAAAAGTTTAACCAACCTATTAGACTTAAAAAATATTTTAAAACTAATAAACTACGGTTTTTATAAGTTAAAAACGTACCTCTATGATTTAAAACCTAGACTCTACTCTATAACCTCCTCCCCATTTCAAAAAAAAAACGCCCGCCTTATGGTTGGTGTAGTTAAATATTTAATCAAGGAGTTGGTTGTATACGGGATAGCTTCCTACTTCCTATGCACATCTTATTTAAAAAAAGTAAAGCCCGACTTTACGGTGTTTAAACTACAGTCTAATTTTAAATTACCGGCGAAGGTAACTAAACGTTTAAACTCTATACTAATAGCCACTGGTACTGGGTTAGCACCCCTTAAAGCTTTTATTTACGATAAGTTTATAAACAAGTTAAAGGTTTTTTTCTGGTTATTTTTCGGAGAAAAAAACGTATCGCGGGACTTTTTCTATAGGAAGGAAGTTTCCTTTTTTATAAAAAAGGAAACTTTAAACCGCTTAGATTTAGCTTTTTCACGAAAGAGTAAGTTCCGGAGGGAGTACGTTTTAAATAGGATAGCTAAGAAAAGCATCGTGTTCTGAAACTGATTTAAATATAACACCTACCTTTACGTTTGTGGAAGTTTACTTAAGATTGGCAACGGTATAAAAGTGTTAGTTCTAAAATTAATAGGTATAAAACTAAACTTTAAACAGTCCGTGTATATATTTAAAAGGGCTCTTTACGTAGGGATAATTAAAAAAGATGTTTACTAATATAGATAGTACTTAGAGTGGGACTTGAACCCACAAACCCGAAAGTATTAGATCCTAAATCTAACGTGTATACCAATTCCACCATCCAAGCCCTCTACCTTATACTTTACTTAACGTTACACCTGGAGGGATTCGAACCCCCAAACTCTTGATCCGTAGTCAAACGCCATATCCAGTTAAGCTACAGGTGCATTCAGCGTATAACCCTTTCACCGGTAACTTATCATAACATAGTTTTACGTATAGTTGTTGTTTTAATTGAACTAATATGTTATATTTATGTACTCTGTCTAAGTGGTGGAATGGTATACACGATAAACTCAAAATTTATTTTTTTATGAAAATGTGGGTTCAAGTCCCACCTTAGATATTAAGGAGGTGTTAGCTATAAATATTTTTTTTATATACAGCTGAAGTTTTAAAAAACACACGGCCTCCTTTAAAAACGACCTCCTTTTAAAAAGTACCTTTAGTAGGCTACCTAACCTAGTTAAACTACAATTTAATTTTAATTGGATCGGGTACTTATCTAATTTTTTTACTGTAGAGTCGGTTGCGTTACTCATTGTGTTACCCACATAACATATATAAAATACCAGTACGTTTATTAACATAACATTAACATTGCTTAACATTGTTTACCTCCACAGTTCAGCCCTTTCATTTCTACACCATCACACCCACCCCCCTTTAAATTAAGAGGTGGGGGGATTTGAACCCCCGGTAAAAAAATTACTTTTAGTTTCGAACTAAATACGTTAAACCACTCCGCCACACCTCTTAATTTAAAGGGTTTTTTATACCTAAGGTGGGACTTGAACCCACACACTACTAATAGTAAAGGATTTTAAGTCCTCAGCGTCTACCAATTTCGCCACTCAGGTAATAATGTACTTTAGCTCAAGTTTATATTCTCGTAAAAAAATTTTAAAATGTCAATAAATGAATTAACAACTTTAATTAATTTTTATTTAAGATAAGATATAGTTTATGAAACCTACCTATAATCCATCAAAAAAAAGACGAAGAAGAATGTGCGGTTTTTTAAATAAAAGCCAAAAAACTTTAAATAATAAAATTAGAAAGGGGAGAAAGTCTTTAGTTAAACTTTAGTGAAGGGGTGGGTTGGGTTTATAGTTTAACTATACAAACCCTACATGTTATAAAGTAATTTTATAAGGTAACCCCCCCACCCAAGCGCTTTTAAACGTAATAACTCGTTTTTTATATAAAAGCAGTACCGGTCGTCTTTAATTACTTTGAGAAGCTTTTTAGTTAAAAAAACCTCGTTTAATTTAGTTAATCTTAAAAAGCTTTGTTTGTTGGAATCTATTAAAGAACCCCCCCTCCCAGATATAGTTATATTCTTAAAGGAGCGGTTTTCTATAAGAGGAATACCAAAACCTTCTGTTATAGAAGGGTATACTAGGGTGTTTGCTTTAGTATAAAGGTATAGCAGTTTTTTCTCCCCTATGCTATTAAAAAAAATTAGAGGGTAGTTTTTTTTCACAAGCATGCCTATAAAACCCCTAACTTTATGTGAGTAAACGTTTACTAAACCACTCACAAGTATAACTTTAAACTTATAGTTGTTAATCCATAAATTTAAAATACTCTTTAGTAGGGTGACGTAATTCTTTCGTTTCTCTAAACTAGATATACTTAGTATGTAGTTATTTTTGTACCTACTTAAGGTGTTGGGTTTATTGTAGTAGGAGACTTCAGGACTTATTACAATGTATAAGTCATGGTTTAATGCTATAAGAAACCTCTTAAATAGGGCTATTAAACTAGTGATAGATTTTTTAGATACAGATACTATCAAGTTAAACCTTAAGGTATACCTTATGTATTTAAAAAAATAAAAATACAGTTTGTTATGGTAAAGGTTTGGTATTTCTAAAGGTATTATATCGTGTAAAATGACTAATGTTTGTATGAAACTACACTCCTTAAAAAGTTTGTTTAAGTTTAAAGCTGAACCACCTTTAAATACCTCTGTACTTATAAACAGGCCAGCTTCTTTTGGTATTACCCCCGTAAGGGTATCACCCCCTGAGGTTTTAAAAAAACTACCCTTAACACCCCTCCCACTTTTTATTTTAAATTTGATGTTGTTCAAATCTAAATTAACCTCTTCGGTCTTGTTCAAACCCCTCCATACGTTGAGGGACGAATCGAACATTATAGGTATGGTTTGGAAATATTTTTTTATTTCATAAAAAAATTCCCTAGTAAATTTTTGTATACCTGTATTAGAATTAACTTGTGAGGTGTTAGTCACATCTATTAGTACTTTCATCTTAATAATAAATATAGTAGATTTTATAAAAAAAACCAAGGTAGCTCAGTGGTTAGAGCGGAGGACTCATAAGCCTCAGGTCGTCAGTTCAACTCTGATTCTTGGTAATTTAAGGTAGTTATAGCTCAATGGTAGAGTGTCGGATTGTGGTTCCGAAAGTTACGGGTTCGAATCCCGTTAATTACCTTATACACATCTATATACGCTCATACAAAAATAAAATAAAACTTAAAACCGACTATCGGACTTGAACCGATAACATTTTGTTTACAAAACAAACACTCTACCATTGAGTTAAGTCGGCCTGTCTTGTATAGGTGTGGGTCGGATTCGAACCGACGTATAGAAGTTTTGCAAACTTGCGCCTATCCTCTTGGCTACCACACCTCTTAACTATAAAACTATAATGGAGGTAACGGGATTCGAACCCGTTTCTACTTATATAAACAGTAGTTTTATACAGCTTATGTTTGGTATTTTATAAGTATACACGTAAAGCTTTATATACAAACGAGTGGGATGCTTTACATGTAAGAAGACGCTTTAGTTCTTAAACTTTAATTAAGGTTTTAAGCATACAACTTAACTTTTTTATTGTAATTTTTAAAATCGTAGTGTAAAACATTGTCTGTTTTTTCTGCTTTTATATTTATTAGGTTTTTTACAGAGCCTACCTAATCCTCTGACTGACGACTAACCATTTATTTAAGTATCAAAACCAACGTACCCCCACAAACTTTAGTAGTATAATTACTTAACTTTAATACAAAAGTCAACTTTTTTATGAAAAAAACAATACTTATATTTTTATCTGGAGGAGTAGATAGTTTAATAACCGCATTTATTTTAAAAAAAAGAAATAGTTACGTTATTAAGCTTCTATATTTTCGTACTTGAGTACTCGAAGGGAGTGAGTTTACTAAATGTTTATGGAAAGGTGATATATGCTTAGTTAAAAAAGCAGCTTTAAAATTAAAAGATAACCTTCATATTTTAAATTCTATAAAAAAATATAAAGGAAGTGTAGTTAGTTACCTTTTAAATTACTATAAGGGGTGCCTCACGCCAAATGCCGATATTAGGTGTAATTCTAGTGTTAAGTTTAACTACATACTAAATTGAAGTTTAAATAACTTTAACCAAATCATTGCGACTGGCCACTACATAACTATATTTAAAACCCGTTTAGGTTTAGCTAAAGATTTTATAAAAGATCAGACTTTTTTTTTAAGTTCTATAGGTAAAAGTAAACTTTTATTTAAATTTTTTAAATTCCCTTTAGGTAGGATTAGCAAAAAAACAGTAGAGTACCTATCTATTAATAAAAAATTTACTAAACAACTTAAGTTTATTAGTAGTAGAGGTTTATGTTTTTTTAAAAACATTACGTTTAAGGATTTCTTATATAAATATTTAGGTAAAGTGAGTTTTTTAATGCTATACTTTACCTTAGGTCAAAAACTAAACTTAAATTATTCTTCAAATAACAGTAGGGGGTGTTTCCGTATTTTAAAAAAAAATATAATAAAAGGTCGTATGTTTGTATCTTGCAAACCACCCCTTTTTTTTAGAAAAAGTTTTTACGTATACTTACTAAGTACGGGGTTGAGGATTTGTTTAAAGTTAGGTACCTTTTTTTTATGTAAAATAAACCACGGTATATTTTTATATAAAGTACGGGTTTACCGTTTTACTAAACAGACAGCTTATGTATGTTTTGTAGAAAGGGGTGTTTGTGTAGTACCTGGACAACCTATAGTTTTTTATACAAAAAAAAATTTAATAGGTTCTGGTACTACATGCTAATTAAATTTAAAAATTACATAATATGATAAATAAGTTAAAGAAACTTTTAATTGAAAAAAAAAGACTAGAGGCTTTTATATTTTTAAAGGACCCTTACAGAGGGTTTTACAAGAAGTATAGTAAGCTTACTAAAGTAATTAGTTTATTTAGTTTAACAAGTAACTTAAATAACTCTAGAGCTTTACTGTTAAAGGATGGGCCTAGTACTTTAATAAGGGACGATGAGTTAAAGTATTTGGTAAATGAAGAGGTATCTAAGATATCTAATAAGATTAAGGTTACTTTAAACTCTATAAGCACGTTTTTTACTAAAAATAAAGTTTATAGTAGAGAAAGGGGTTCTAGTATTATTATAGAGATTAGGGCTGGTACAGGGGGGGAAGAGGCTTCCTTGTTTGTGAATAAGCTGTATAGGATGTACGTTAAATACATCACTACTTTAAACATAAAGTATGAGAAGCTACACTTTGCAGTCTCAGATAAAGGAGGGTTTCGGTATATATGTTTCAGGGTTTTTAAAAATTTAAGTGAGTTTTTAAATTACGAGTCCGGTGTTCATAGAATACAGAGGGTTCCTGTAACTGAAAATAATGGCCGAGTACATACCTCTACAGCTACTGTCGCTGTCCTACCAGAAGCAGATGAAGTAGAGGTTATTTTAAATGATCAAGATTTAAAAATAACTGTATGCAAATCAAGCGGACCCGGTGGTCAAGGTGTTAACACTACCGATTCAGCAGTTCAAATTATCCATAAGCCTACAGGTTTAACCTCTACCTGCTCTGATCAAAGAACTCAGCAAAAGAATAAAACACAAGCTCTTAGCGTACTACGAGCCCGCCTATTTAATTTGAAGAAGGAGCGTAGCGAGAGGGAATACTCTGATGTTAGGCGGAAACAGATAGGTTTAGGTTTAAGGTCAGAGAAGGTTAGGACGTATAATTTTACAAAAAACCGTATAACAGATCATAGGACCAACACAACCATGTATTTATTAGAGAAGGTTATGGCGGGTGATATGGATGAACTGTATTCTAAAATGTTAAATGATAAGTAGAAGTTATTTTATAAAACGTAGACGTTCGTTTTTATTAAAACTAAAAGCTAAAGGTTTTAGTTGTTATACGACCTTAGAGGATTGTATTAACATAGGCAGGAGCCTTCCCTTACTGTCAAAAAAAAAAACCCTAACCTGTAATTTAAAAAAAAAAACCACTTACTTTAGGCATACCGGTTCTTTTACAATTGCATCAAACGTAAACTGAATAGTTATATTAAAAAAAAAAATATCTAAAAAGTTTAAATATACGGTAAAAAAAAACCTTTACTTTAAATACATATTTTTGAAGGTTAGTGAGGTAATACCTAACATACCCTCAAACTTTATGTATAAGAACAGGCCCCCTTCTGTTGTTTATTTATTTTTTAAAAAACGTTATGTGAGTGGGGTGGCGGTTATCTATAATACTACAACCCATTTCGAGAATACCGCTTTAGGTAGTGTAATTACTTTCCGAGGTATGGGTAAGGGTTTTCCTGTCTATAAAAACAATAGTTACTCCTTTATTAGGTATTTGGTGGATTTTTTTATATCAGAATCCCTTAAACACGGTTTTACAGAAGTAAGTTTGCCTGTACTAGTTAAGGCAGGGCAAGTATTTCGGACAGGTCAATTACCAGATAAGGAAGGGCAGATGTTTATGGTAGGTAAAGATAACCTTTACCTTCTCCCAACAGCTGAAGTGTCAGTAACGAACCTTTTAAATAATAAAAAGTTACACCTTTCCGACTTACCAATCCTTTACTCTAGCTACTCCTTATGTTTTAGAAGAGAAATAGGTGGTTGGGGACGTTTAAATAAAGGTTTAAACCGTGTTCACCAATTCGATAAGGTTGAACTTGTAAAAGTAGTTGATTACTTAAATTCGAACGAGGGTTTAATTTTATTATCTAATAACGTAATAGCTTTACTAGATAAATTAAATATTACGTATAGGGTTATTAGTATATGAGGACCCGACTTAAGTTTCTCCGGCTCTAAACAATTAGATATTGAGGTTTGATCTTACGGACAGGGAAAGTGGTTAGAGGTATCGAGCTGCTCAAATATGACAACATTTCAAGCAAGGAGGTTAAAACTTTACTTTTCTAATAAAAAACGTAAGCACTACCCACATACTTTAAACGGTTCAGGGCTTGCTGTACAAAGGGTATTGGTTTCTCTTTTGGAAAATTCCTTATTGGGTTGTTATAAGGAAGTAAAGATCCCCTGTATTATGAAATACAAGTACGTTTATAAAAACATTGGACTATAGGAATTTCTTAATTATATGTTTAAAAAAAAGATTAAAGTCTTTTTTAACGTATAATATTACTGGTAATAAAGTTTATACGGTACTTGAACCATACCTTAGATTTAACAAACCCTACGCTTTATGTTTATCGACAGGACCAGACTCACTACTTTTTTTAAACTTAGTGCTTTACAATAACAATTTTAGGTTTGTAGTTATGTATTTTAACCATAAAAAAAGGGTGGTAGAGTCAAGTTCCGAACAAGGTTATGTTTTTTTTTTATCTAAAGCGTACAACCTTCAGTTTTATAGTTCTAAAACACCTAATAGCTTTAAGCTACGGGGAAGTCAAAATTACTTAAAAGCTTTAAGGGATTGTTTTTTTAATAAAACACTTTTACAAAAAAGGTGCTTTTTTTCTGTGACAGCTCACCACATGGATGATTCTTTAGAAGGTAACCTTCTACGGTTAAACCGGTCCGAAGTTAAAAAAAGGTTAGCTTTTAAGTTGGTAAAAGCCAACCCCTTATTCTGAGTTTTTAAAGATGAGGTTAACTACTTACTAAAAAAAAACAAGGTGTTTTTTTTTAAAGACTCGACTAATTATAGTTTATCGTGTGACAGGAACTTTATAAGGTTTAAAGTATTACCTTTATGGAAAAACTCTATTAGTAAAAACTGCAGGTCTTTTTTAAAAAAAAACCACGTTCAAACTTTAATTGATAGGGAGTACGTTTACTTATTTAAAAACGTACTAAATAAAAATAAATATAATTACTTCACTAATTAAATAGAAAATTAAAATGAATGTTTTAGGAAATCAAAACTTTAAAGGCTTATTTAAAGACATAAACAAGAGGTTTGGGGAGGGTACCATAATGAGTTTTGACAAAGGTTTTATATCAAAAATAAATTCATTACCTAGTACTATACTAAGTCTAGATTTGATTTTAGGTGTAGGGGGCCTACCATTTGGTAGAATTATAGAGATTTTTGGACCTGAATCCTCTGGTAAAACTACAGTATGCCTTAGTTTTATTAAAAGTGTACAGGGTTTAGGTAAAAACGCTGTTTATATAGACACTGAACACTGCTTCGATTCTAATTATGCTAAAAATTTGGGGGTTGACCTCTCTAAACTTATATTAGTACAACCTGAGTGTGGGGAGGACGCTTTTAACGTAGCTGAGTACCTTATAAAATCGAAGTTGGTTAGTTTAGTAATCATAGACTCTGTTGCTGCATTAGTCCCTCGTGCAGAGCTGGAGGGTGATTTCGGGGTTCAATCTATAGGTGGACAAGCTCGTTTAATGAGTCAAGCACTCAGAAAGCTAACATACTTATTAAATAAGACCGGGACTGCGTTTATATTTACAAACCAGATAAGGAGTAAAATAAACGTAGGTTTTGGGATTAACAATGAAACAACACCGGGGGGTAGGGCTTTAAAATTTTTTTCATCTATAAGGGTTGATTTGAGGAGAGTATTAGTCCTTAAAAACCATTTAAATATTGTAGAGGGTGTTAAAATAAAGGCTAAAACTGTAAAAAATAAAATGGCCCCTCCGTATAAAGAGTGTACGTTTAATATACTGTATGGTAAGGGTAAGGGTGTAGACTCGTTAGATTTTTTAATAGATACTTGCTTATTGCAGGGTAAGCTTATCACTAAAAAAGGTTCGTGGTTTTATCACAACGAAAGTCTTCTAGGGCAGGGTAAAAAAAGTGTATACGAGTACATTAAAAAAAACCAAACACTTTTAAGTTTAATTATTAAAGAAACAGAGGATTTTTTATTTCAAAATGAATAAGGTTTTAATTCGTACAAGAATTCGTAAAATAGTTAATTTTTTTTTAAATAAGGGTATCGGTGAAGACTCTTTAGTGTCTTTTTTTAAAAGTTCTATTTTTACAGCTATCCGTGATACTTACAGGTTAAAAAAGGGTAATGTTAGGGTCTTTATTAGAAACCTTAAAAATATTAAATTAGCCCTTATATTTAAGGTTGTAAAAAGGGTTAAGGATTTAACTAGTGAGTTATCTTTACAAAAAGCCGGTTTGCTTAACTCGTATATTAAGGTGGGTGATAGTGTACTTTTAGCTGTAAAAAGTAAAAAGTACCCTTCATTATTAGATACGGTCGAAAGTAGTTTAGTATTTTTTTTAAAAAAAAAAGCCTTAAACGATAATTTAAAGAGGGTAGGTTTAAACTCAAAACCCCTTCCACTTAAGGGTAAGGGTTTTTTAACCCAGGGAGTTCTTAAAAGGGGGGATCGGTTTAAAGTTTTATTAAATAATAGTTTTTTTTGAGTAAACCTTTGTAGGTTAAAAAACCTGTTTAAAGATTCAGTTATAGTAAAGCTCTCGCTCCAAGAAAATAGAAAAAAATCATACTTTATTATAATACTTTTAAAAAGGTACGGGGGTAACCTAAACAGGGATTTAAGTTTTTTAAATAAAAACGGTACGAAGGCTTTAGTTTTTTTATGAAACAACAATATCATATCCATGTTAAAGAGCTTAATGTTTAAGGGTATGGTACCTTATAAAATATTTTTAGATGTAAAAAAGAATGTTTTTTTTATAAAAGTAGGTGGGGTTGTAGGTGGTTTTTTAGAAAAGAGTATAAATACTGTTTTAAATAGCAAAGTTAAGTTTAGTATTAACTAATGAACTTAAAAAAAAGGTTAATAACTGTAGGTGTTTTTGGTCACGTTGATCATGGTAAAACAACCTTACTAGATAAGCTCTCAGGTACTTCAAAAGTTTATAAAGAATTCGGTAACATTACACAAGCTATAGCGCCGCAAGAGATTGTATTTGAGAATGTTAAAGTTGTTTTTTTAGATACTCCAGGTCATGAAGCTTTCACTAATATGCGTAAAATAATATCTCAGGTTGTAGATTTCGGTTTTATTTTAATATCTAAAAAAGATGGTTTTATGCCCCAAACCCAAGAATGTTTAAGTTTTTTACTTAAAAATAAAATAAAGCACAAAGCCCTTTTATCTAAATCCGATATAGTAGTTAGTTTGAAGAAACACATAATAAAACAATTTAATACTTCAAAGGTTGAGTTAAGTAGGTGTATACCCATATCTACTGTTACTAAACTAAACCTAAAATTACTTTTAAAGGTAGTGTTGTATGTGTCAAAAAAACTGCAGTTTTATAATAAAAAAACGCTCAAAGCCTATATTTTAGATGTTTTTTTAGTAAAAGGTTTAGGTGTACAAACATTAGTTATAGTTAAATCAGGTAGCTTTAGGGTAGGTAGTTTTGTAAAAACAAACACTACCTTATGTAAAGTTAAAAGTATATTAAACTTTAGTGGTACTAAAGGAGGCTCGTGTATATTAAAAATATCTGGTTGGGGTTCTAAACCTAAAGTGGGGGAGCTTATATGAGCTTTAAAGAAGCAGGATTCGATTACCCCTTGTTTAGAGGTAAGTAAAACCCTTTCTGTGGGAAAAAAGAAATTCGACCTAAACTCTTTATTCTCTCAACAAAAAGAAAAACTTCATTTCATATTAAAAGCGGATAATGAGGGAGGTTTAAAAGCTTTAAATTACGTTTTAAAAGAAGTTTTCGATAAGTTAATAAACATAAAGTGTTCTGTTTTATACGGTAAGGTTGGTGTTGTATGTGAAGATGATCTAAAAAAATCTAATATATTTAAGTCACCTATCGTATACTTTTCTTCCTCAGCTTACCACAAAACTTTAATCTTAGAAGGTAATCCCAGTTTCCCCGTATTTAAAAGCAATGTTATTTATAAACTATTAGAGGGTGTTAAGGACTACGTATTTAAACAGGATCAGATGTGTAGTAGTGAAGTACCTTCAAAAGCTACTTTTGTAGTTAAAAAGGTTTTTAAAAAAGGTAAGTCAGGTGTTTATATACTAGGATGTCAACTTTTAACAGGTTCCTTAGTAGATAGTAAAAAACTATCCCTTTATAGAAATGAACTTTTAGTTTGTAACAACATAGAGATTTTAAATTTAAAATTATATAAAGACAAAGTAAACTTAATTACAGAAGTTAACCAGGAATTCGGTATTAAAGTCAACTCTACCTTTAATATACCAGAGGGGGTTACTTTAAAACAGTCTTAAGGTAAAAAGCCCCTTAACTGTGTATAAAAACACTTCTTATGTAGTCTGCTAGAGTAAACCTACTACTACTCTGTAGGTGTTTTAACTTTATAAGTACACTAACGGTATACTTCCTCCTGTTTTTAATTTGTAAGTCCAACCCCAATAAACTAATTGTTTGGTAAAGCGCTAGTAAAGCACTCTTCAAATACCTACGGCTACGGTATTTCATGAAGTTTTTAAACCTTTTTAAGGTTTTAAACAGGCTTGTTATTAAACCTGTAAAGTCTAAGTTAAACTGGACCTTCTTCCAAGCTTGAAAAAAAAGCCCCCAACCCTTAAACCCTTTAAGTAGTAAGTTTTTTTTAAAAAAAGACTCCCTACCTAACCTATAACTTACTAATTCTATACAACCCTCTATAGCTTTAAGTTTATTGCAATAACCCTCAAAATGTTTCTCTGTAAAACTTGTATTAAAACCATACCTAGACTTTAATAAAAAAAGTCGGAGGTGGTTTTGTTTTCTAACACTACCCTTACACAAGTCTTCAAGTGTATAAAAATTAGATAGGCTTTTACTCATCTTGATACCTTTAGTTTCAAGGTGTCCTATATACAGTCAATTTGCTGAAAACACGTAACCCGCTAAACTCTCTACCTGAAAAGTTTCATTTTTATGGTGGGGAAACTTTAAATCAAAACCCCCCGTATGTAAATGTAGAGTCTTCTGTGCAAAACTTAAATTTAAAGAGCTGCAACCTATATGTCAGCTCGGCCTACCTATAAAGGTTCAGGGGTTTTTTCAAAAAACCCTAGGTCTGGCCGAAACGTTACCCCCCATACCCTTTTTTTTTCATATAACAAAGTGAGTTGTGAGGCTAAAACGTACGTTTTTTTTATCTAGGTACTTGAAATAAGGTTTTATCTTAACGTATAAGGATTTTTTTTTATTAGATATTAGGTTCAGAGCTATAAGTTTAAAAACGCAACTTAATTGATTTTTTATATACAAACTTATTAGGGGTTCAAAGTCAGGCTTTATAAGATTTAAACCAGTACAGTTCTTTTGAAAAAATTTAATATTATCTGAGGTGAAATTCTTTAAACTTTTTTTATTACAAAGCATACCCCCCTCTATTTTGTCGTCAACGTCTGTTATATTTCTTATAAATAATATGCTCCTTCCTTTTAATACAGAAACCCTATTAACTAAATCTTGAAATAAAAAAGTCCTCAGATTACCTATATGAACAGCGCTGTACACTGTAGGTCCACAACAATAAAAACTATAGGTGGAGGTTGTTTTTTTAGCTTTTAAAAAATTTATAGAACTGACTACTCCCACCTTACTACGTATATCTTTAACTTAGTAACCTAACCCTTCTTAAATTATTTTTAAATTTTAATTTTTTTAAACGCTCCCTCTTTTTGACAGAGGGTTTTTTATGGTAACGTTCTTCCCTCACCTTAAATAAAATGTTGCTTTTATCTACCTTCTTTTTTCACTTTTTTAAAAATTTTTCAAAACTGTCACTACGGTTCATATAAACTTCTACGCCTCCTGCCATAATAGACTATAATACTAAATATAAAATAATACTAAATACCTTTTAAACATAATTAACTTTTTATTTAATAAAAAGTTCTTGTAAAATTTTTTTAGAATAGAAGAGCCTTTATTAATATAAAGCGACTTTTTTTTTTTTAATAACGTAAGTTGGTTTTGTACTACACTTAAGCTAGGTACACTTAGAACGTTATCAGAGCAATCCCCTTTAAATAAAGTAGTTTTAGTTAACCTTAGTACAGGTGTATTTGATTCAAATTCAAAGTATAAGTAAGATGTTTTTTTTTTTAAAAGCGACTGTTTATTTTTTTTATACGAAAGTAACTGCAGGTCCTTATCTACACTAATAAAGGTAACCTTACCTTTATCGACAAATAAGCTTATTATATCGTCAGCTTCCACTCTAAAAATACTTAAAACCTTTAAGTTTAATGTTAGGAGAAAAAGTAAGTTTATACTTACTTGAATTAAAAAAAAAAAATCTTTAGGCTTCCTATTTAATTTGTAGTGCGGGCTTACCTTTTCTCTACAATAAGACCCTATAAAATCAACCACCAAGTTAATTTCTGGTATAGGCTGTTTTGATACGCAAAGCAAAACGTTTTTTAGTAAAAATATAGGTAGTGGCGTGTTATTTAAGTAACCTACACCTTTAGTATAGAAGTTTTTATACAAAAAACTGTAAACATCCAGTGCTTTTTTTAACTTTCAAATAATCTAAAGTATTTAATTTAACTGTAGGAGAGGATGGGATTTGAACCCACGAAACTGTTATAGTTTATCTCCTTAGCAGGGGGACGCTTTAAACCGCTCAGCCACCTCTCCAGACACCGTAATAATAACCTTTATTGTGTTACTTGTAAATTAAAATAATATAAAATAACACTATGGATAACGATTTTGCGTTTAGAGCCGAACCGGGGGTTTTTTTATTAAAACAAAAGCTTTTAAATTTACAATCTAAAAAATACAAAACTATTGGGGGTAAAAACCAGAGGCTTAAAAAAAGCTACTGTTTACTAAAAGTAAAGTTACTGACGTTAAAAAAAAAACTTCAAATACAGAAGAAGAGGAGTTTTTTAAACTTAAATACTCTGAAAAGTTTAAGTTTAGTTAGGAATTGTTTTAGGAGACATTCTATAGATTACATAAATAACGTATTTGAGGGTTTTGAAGAACTACACGGTGATAATTTAAAAGGGGATGACCCTTCTATAATATGCGGTTTTGGGCTTCTTAAAGGTAACTCTGTATGTATAATAGCTCAGGAGAAGGGTAGGTCTTTAAAAACTAAAATAAACCGCAGTTTTGGGTGTCCAAAACCTAGTGGCTATAGAAAAGCCTTAAGAACTATGTTAAAGGCTGAGGTTTTAGGTACACCTATTGTAACTATTGTAGATACACCAGGAGCCTTTCCCGGTATCGAATCTGAAGAAAATAACATTTCAGGGGCTATATCATTAAACATAAGGGAGTTTTTTTTTATTAAAGTACCTATAGTAACAGTTATTATAGGTGAGGGTGGTTCCGGGGGTGCGTTAGGTATAGGTATCTCTGATAAAATTATAATGTTGGAGCACTCATACTTTTCTGTTATATCCCCTGAGGGGTGTTCGTCTATTTTATGAAAAAATAATACTAAAGTTGAAGAGGCATCTAAAGCTTTAAAACCTTTTTCAAAAAATATAAAGAGGTTTTATATAGCAGACTATATAGTAAAGGAGGTTTTGGGGAGCTCAAGAATAAGTTTAAGTAACTACGACTTTATAAGTGATAGGTTAAACCATGTAATTATTAATTTAAAAAAAATTAACTGCGTGGAGTTGTTACGGAGAAGGTTCTTCAAGTTTAGAACTATAGGAAAGTTTAACGTAGCGTAATAATTAAAACGTTTGCTTATCTAAGATATTTAATTTATTATGAAGTCTCTACGGGATATAGCATAGTCAGGTAGTGTGCTTGCTTTGGGAGCAAGATGTCACAGGTTCGAATCCTGTTATCCCGATAGCCTTATAGTTTATTATATACATACTGTACCCCTCGTACCCCCTCAAGCGCCTCATAAAACGCATAGGGGAGGGTCGAGAACGGGATTTGAACCCGTATTTAAGTATTACGAGTACATTATTCTACCATTAAATTATCTCGACATCGTATAATTTTTTTTTAAGCTAACGGTTTAATTTATTTCTTACAAAGTTAAGTATGTATTTACTACGTAGTTTAAAAAAATCTAGAACTTCGTCAGGGCTACCGCTTTTTCCGAAGCTATCTAAACCGAAAATGTGTAGTTGTCGCTTCGGTATATCTAAAAGGTGTCAAAGTTCCCTTACCCCGGACTCCACAATAATAACATGCGCTTTACGTGTAAGGTAAGCCGCTAAGCTTTTATTAAGCGTATGCATGGTTTTTTTATTAAAGTTAGGTACAGATATTAATCTAGAAAACCCGCAAAACTTCGTATGTACCTTAAAAGCTAAACTTACGTCACTTCCAGTGCTTAGTATAATAACTTTAAGTTTTCTAGTTTCTTTTATAAGAGTATAAGTACCCTGTAAACAACCATTTATATGATTTAAAGGGCTTCTAACTTTAGTGAAGTTTATATCCTGCCTACTTAATACTAAAGCTGTAGGTTTACTTTTTTGATTATAGCTAGAAAGGTAAGACCCTAACGTTTCCCAATAATTAAAAGGCCTTAAAACGTTTAAGTTTGGGATCAGACGAAGGGCTGATAGGGTTTCTATAGGCTGATGAGTAGGTCCATCTTTACCAACCGCTATAGAGTCGTGTGTAAATATAAAGTTAGTCGGTATCTTAGATAAGGCTGATAATCTAAGGGCTGGTCTTAAGTAATCTGAGAAGGTTAAAAAGGTTGATACGAAAATTTTAAAGTAGTTTTGATATGTTAATCCATTAGCTACACCGCCCATAGCGTGCTCTCTTACCCCAAAACGTAGATTCTTAATTAAACTGTAGACCCCCTTATAACTGCTTATAAAGTTTTTACACGAAGAGAATAGGTCAGCGCTTCCGGATACTATAAAATTATCAAGCCGAGCCAATTTATTTAGTATAAGGTTACCGCACTGTCGTGTTGATATGTTTAATAAATTAAAGTTAAACTTTGAATTTATAAAATTAAAAGTTATCTTTAATTTTTTTAAGTTTAATCTTAAAGAATCCAACCTTTTACTACCCGATAATTTAAAATAAGTGTTAAGTCACTTTTTGTACTTAAACAACCTTTTACTAAAAACGCTTTTAGCGTTTAATAAAAATTTATACCTAACTAAATTAGGGTTTTTAAAGGTTTTAATCATAAGGTTATCGTACTTATGGATATAAGCTATTCCGGACTCTCCGTGAGCTTTAGAAAAACCAGAGATATCATCTATACCCTGACCTATAACTGTTTTAGATATTAATAGTTTTGGTTTTTTACTAGTTGAGTATTTAAGGGAGATGAAATTATTTAAAAAGTTGTTTAACTTATTGTCTTCAGCGTACCTAACGTCAAATTTAACAGACAAGAATCTTTTTAGAAAATCATCCTTTTGAGTCTTTTGTAATGAACAGTCTAGTGTAACGTCATTACTGTCGTAAACTATAATTAAGTTTTTTAATTTTAAATTTCCAGCTAAGCTCATAGCTTCTTGGGCTATTCCCTCCTGTAAACAACCATCTCCGGCGAAACAAATAGTAAAGCAGTCTAAAACCACCCCTTTAATACGCTTAAGCCTTAAGGTTTTAGAAAGGATATTATCTGAGATGCTTATACCTACAGAATTAGCTACCCCCTGCCCTAATGGTCCTGTCGTTGACTCAATCCCAATTTTAAGATCAAATTCAGGGTGTCCAGGTGTTTTACTGTTTAGTTTTCTAAACGTGAACATATCTGCCATAGTGTAACTGTAACCTGTCAAAAATAAAAAAGTGTATAGGAATATGCTTCCGTGGCCTGCTGACAGTACAAACTTATCCCTATTTAGCCAACTGCTTTTTTTAGAGTAAATATTTAAGGCGTATCAAAAAAGCTTTGAACCTATACTAGAGCTACCTAACGGTAACCCTAAATGCCCTGACTTACAAAAACTTATAGAGTTCAATACTATAGTTCTAAATATGAAAGCCACCCTACTTAAAAATTTATTAAAATCGATGCTTAGTATCATTCTATATTAAATGTATTAGATTTTCGTTATACCTATAATATTATCTAGGTTTTTTAATTTTACAAGCCTTACCCCCCTACTTGATTTACCTGTAAACTTAATCACATTACAATTTAAAATGTAATTTTTTCCGGAACTTAAAGTTACAAGAACCCTATCACTATTATTTACCGTTAAACAACCCTTAAGTTTTGAATTCCTTAAAGAACAGCGTACACCTAATCCTAAACGACCCTGTAGTTTATAAACACCTAAAGGGTTTTTTTTTACATAACCATCTGCGTAGATTAATAAGGTACCTTCCCCGGAGGAATCATCTATCAATGAGACCGCATAATCTGATTTATTAAACCTAATACAAACTAAACCCTTTGATACACCTTTGTACAGTTTAAAATTTTTCGTGCGCATACGTATACAGTTTCCTAAATGCGTATAGACTAATATACTGTTTGTAGATGACCCGCTATTTACATATAAGCAACTGATTACTTCATCATCAAAACTTAAATCTATAAGCTTACGCCTTGACTTTTTATTAAGTGCCATGTCTACCCTTAAAACCCTTCCTTTTTTAGTTAATACTATTAGTTTTCTAGGGGAGAGTTTTTGTTCTTTAGGGAAGTAAAAGCAAACCCCACCCTCATCTAATATTTTTTTTAAAATTAAAGCTTCTTTAACACTGTTTTTTATTAAAAAAAGATAACCAAAACTTGTTACTATGTATAAATTGCTGTATAACTGCACACTTAAAACATCGGTTATCTTTTTTTTTAAACTCAAATCACTAGCGATAAACGCGCTTTTCTCTTTAAATAACAAATTACCACCTGTAGTTTTAAATATAAAAAATTCTTTATCTAAAACTACAGGTGGTAATTTGTTATTACTAATTCAACCGGGTGTACCCCTATAGTTTTCAACTACTAAAGACCTTCGGGGGTTTATATACTTACAAAATAAAGAATTAAACTCCTCTTTAAGTAGAGTATTTATTTTAGAGTACGAACTTACCCTAAACTTTTGATAAAATATAGACTTCTTTACTGACCTATACTCTTTTAATATCTTCAATTTCTCCTTGTTTGAGGTTTGTACTAGCTTCAGGTTTAGTATAAAACCTACTTGGCTTCCCCTCAATCCGTACTTTTTTTTTAAAAATAAACTTAAATCCCACTTAGAATTTAAAAAACCTATGTACTTTAACGCCTGTGTTACTTTATTAAACATTAGCTTTAGGCCTTTTAGTAGGTTTATCCTTAACGTAGAGTTTTTAATCTTATACAGTGAGTTTTTTTTTAAAACCTCCACCCTATAATTAACATGTGTTTTTAAGATGGCGTATACACTAGTGTAAGAGGGTTTTTTTTTATGTAAGGTTAACATACGGATACTTAAACTACCCCCAATACCAGTATTTTTGTATAAATCATTAATAACCTGGAATGGGTAGGTGTTTTTTTTTAAAAATAGAATTATATTTGTAACTTTAGAGGAGCTGTCCTTTAAGTATATAACATCTTTAAATTTTTTACCCCTAAGCAAGGTGCTTACTTTATTTAAAAAAAGACACCTGTTAATGTTGTAGGGAAGTGAGCAAACAGTTAACCTAAAATAAAAGTCAACCCCAAACTTTAAGTACTCAACGCTTAAACAACCTTTAAGCGTTAAACTCTCATTAGAATTAAAAAAGTAACCAAATAAACGGGCGCCTTTTAAGGCAATACTTTTTATAGGAAAGTCGGGGCCCCCTAAAACCCTTAGGGCGTTTCTTTTTGTAAAACCTAAACTTATAAGGTTACTGCACGCTAAAAAAGTCTCGTTTATATTATGTGATGGTATGCTTGTTGTCACACCAACAGCTATCCCATACGACCCATTTAAAATTAAGTTAGGTATTAAAGAAGGTAGAACTTCAGGTTCCCTTAAGTTTTTTTTATAGTTTAATACAAAATTTACAGTACCATTATTAATGTCTACTAATAAATCCTCAGCTATTTTGCTTAACCTACACTCTGTGTATCTATAAGCAGCTGGTGAATCTCCATCTAAAGATCCAAAATTACCTTGCGGATCTACTAAAGGGTACCTTATAACTCAGTACTGACTTAGTCTTACTAAAGAATCGTATACCGAAGAATCCCCGTGGGGGTGGTAATTTTTCAAAACCTCACCTACTACACCTGCTGATTTTTCAAAACTTCTGTTATTAAACATCTTTTCTTTAAACATAGCGTAAACTATCCTTCTCTGAACAGGCTTCAAACCATCCTTTATATTAGGTATAGACCTCTGTAATATAACTGAAGTTGAGTACTGTATGTATGAGTTTTTAATAAGTTTATTTAAATTTTTTACTCTACTCTCAGGGTTTTTTATAAAGTACATTTAAGGTTATTATACATGCTTATACGTACTGAAGGTAATTGTAGTACTTTTCAATAAAACTTTTCCTAACACTTACGTTACCCCCCATAAGGTTTTCAAATATTAAATTATTTTTAAATAAACTATCGGAGTATATCTTAGTTATGTTTCTAAAACCTAAAGCCATACTAGTGTGATAAAGCTGATCGGGGTTCATCTCACCTAACCCCTTATACCTTTGTATATCGAATTGTTTTTTAGAAACTACAAAAAAGGTGTTTAGTAAGGAGGTGAGGTTATTTATTTTTATAAAAAATAAGCTATCTTCGAGTATATATAAGGTTTTTGCCCCTCCCCCTATGAAAAAAGTAGTTTCAAAACCATAAAACCGGAGTTTACTTAGCGTTTTATTTAGAAAAAATAAACTCCCTAAGCTACCTGTAAAAAACCCTTTTATGTTTTTTTTTTTTAAAAATGCAAAGCCGCCTGAATTGTTTAAAAGTACGTTCTTAGTTTTTTTAAACATAAATAAACTTAACTTTAGCTTTCCATTAAGAAAAGTTTTAAAAATAGACCTTCAGTTATTTTTAAAACTTTTCTTTATAAAAATAATAAGAAAGTGTATTTTAAAAAGAAGTATGACTACTTTATTTATAGAGTAATCAGAAAACCTAAATTTACCGTGTATAACCAGTTTCTTTTTACAAAAGAAACTGGTTATACACTTATTAAAGGTAAACTTATTTATAGTATAACTAAGGGACGACTTTCCACGGCTTATTTTATAAAGTGGGGGGTTGGCTACATACACTACACCTGAATCTATTAAAAACTTTAGTTTTTTATAAAAAAAAGTTAATAATAAAGTTTTAATATGCTCCCCATCTATATCAGCATCAGTCATAAGTATTATTTTAGAGTACTTTAATTTTTTTATATAATCTAGACTGTTATAATTATCTGATAAGTCAGATAAACCTATAGATTTCAAAATTATAGTTATCTCCCTATTCTTAACTACCTTATCTAAATTAGATTTCTGAACATTTATAAGCTTTCCCTTTAACGAAAGTATTGCTTGGTATTTTCTATCTCTACCCTGTTTAGCAGAACCACCCGCGGAATCCCCCTCTACTATAAACAATTCGTTTTTAGTAAAATTTTGACTAGAGCAGTCCGCAAGCTTACCATTAAGTAAATCTAAATTAAAATGGTTTTTAACCTCTATACCCTTCTTTAATGAATTTTTAAAATAGAAAACTTTATTGGATTTTTCAATTATTTTTTTCAAAAAACTAATGTTTTTTGAAAAAAATAATATAAACTTTTTAAAAAAACTAGATGCGGTTTTTTTACAAATATCTACGTTAGATAGTTTATTTTTAGTCTGACTATTAAATTTAGGGTTAGATAACTTTAAAAGAACTATACCAAAAAGTCCTGAACGTATATCTGAAGAAGATAAAACTTCGTTTATAAGGTTAAATTTATAACTTAAATCATTAATGACTTTAGAGAAGTTTTGTTTAAAAAAATTTAAATGACTTCCACCCTCTAAAGTATCTATACAATTAACGTAGGAGTATAACTTATAGTTTAAATTTGTAGTGTAAAAAAATGATATGGATAGTTGTGAGTTAGGGTCTTCATCTATAAAATCTGAAAAGACCAAACATATGGGCTTTTCATGTACTGAAACCCAGTCTTTATTTTTTAAAAAATAAAGGTAATCCATAATACCTTTAGTAGACAGGAAGAATAGGTACTGCCTACTTTTATAGTTAAAAAAGTTTAGCTTTAGCCCAGGGTTTAAAAAACAAACTTCCCTTAGTTTTTTTATTATAAGAAAGGGTTGTATACTGTTTATCAGAAAGATACTCTTATCAGGTTTAAAAAAAATTAACGTGCCTTTTTTAGAAGAAAAACCTATTGTTTTTTGCCTAGTTACCTTAAGTCCTTTAGAAAAAACTAAGCTAGTTACGAAACTCCCATTTAAAACTTTTATTTTAAATTGAGAAGCTACAGCATTTACACATTTTAAACCTATACCGTGTAAACCTCCGGAAACTTTATAGGCTCCCTTACCCCCAGGTAGTTTATTAAACTTTCCCCCAGCATGCAGTTTCGTGAGAACAATAGATAACGTCGACTGTTTGTATTTATAGTGTAGTTCGCTAGGTATACCCCTACCGTTATCTTGTATAGAGCAACCCTCTTTTAAAAGCTTAACGCTTATGTTACTACACGAGTTATTTAAAGCTTCATCTATAGAGTTATCAACCATTTCACTTATGCAGTGAAATAGTCCTTCAAGACCTGTCCCCCCAATGTACATATCTGGACGTTTCCTTATACCCTCTAAACCCTCTAGTTTTTTTATTTTTAAAGAATCATATTCTGTAGCCACTTAAGTATATGTTTACATGTTTTTTAAAAATTTATAATAGTTTTTTAGTTTATTACTTTTTATAATATATAACCTTGTGTTACTATGGGTTTCTTTGATAAAAAATATATAGACATTATAAGGAAAAAAATAACAGTACCTGTTTTAATCGGTAGTTACGGGGGTGTTTTAATACGTACAGGAAGCGATTGGAAGTGTCTGAGCCCTTTTATTTCAGAAAAAACCCCCTCCTTCTTTACTCTAAAAAACGGGAGGTTCTTTAAATGTTTTAGTAGTGGAAACTATGGCGACGTTTTTACCTTTATAAAACTAAAAGAGTCTTTAAATTTTTTAGAATCAGTACTTTACTTAATAAAAAAATATAACCTGTACGATACAAAATTACCGTTAGCACTAGGTAGTAGAAAAGGTACGTTGCCTGAGCCTTTTTTAGTAAATAAAACGATGTTTATATATAAATGAACCTCTCACTTTTATCATAAAAACTTGATATTCAACGACTCTAACAGGTTCCTGCTTATAAAGTATTTTTTTTCGTTTAGAAGGGTTAACTTTAGGGTAATTAAATTTTTTAAGTTAGGGCTTGCCGGGTATAATAACAATGACCTTATACGGGAAACTACTAACTTAAAGTTTAGTAAAACTCTACTAAAAAAAAGCCAAATCTTTTACATAAAGGACACTTTGTTTAAACCTAAGTTTATTAATAGGGTAGTAATACCTATATATAACAGTAGTGGGGACGTGACTTCTTTCGTAGGGAGAAGTTTAAATAAAACTTACGGCTTTAAAAATATACCTAAATACCTAAACATTTTTAATAATTACTTAAGTAAAGGTACGTGTGTTTTTAACGCAGGTATTTTAAAAACTTTTAGTAAGAGGAAGGACTTATTTGTTGTCGAAGGACCTTTTGACGTTTTTAGATTGATGGGGATTGGATGTTTCAACACGATATCATTTTTAGGTACTAATATAAAACTTACTGAACTACTAAAGTTTAAGTCCTATATTAAAAAACTTTACGTCTTCTTTGATAATGATTTTGCAGGTATAAACGCAAGTTTAAAGTTTATAACTTTCTCATTGGAAAGTAGGGTTTGTGTAAACTTTGTACATTTTTTAAATAAAAAATCCGACCCCGACTTATTCTTTAAAAAGTACAGCTTATCTAGCCGTAGAATTATAAAGTTTGTAAAAAATAAAAGCTTATGTCCTATAGAATACTTAGTAAAGCTTTTTTTAAATAAAGGCCCTGACCTTTCACTAGATAGTAGTGTTTTAGAGAAAGTAAACTACCTTTTTAGTTTTATAAAAGGGGCCTGTAGTTTTGAATTAAAGAACTATATAAGTAAAGTATCTAGTTTCATGTGTATTAACCCGGAGGTTTTAAAAAACGAATACAACAGTTACTTATTCTTCATTAGAAACCCCGTTAATGGGGTTTCTAAAATTATTTTGAAAAAAAAGTATAAGGTTTTTTTTAATTTTCTTAAACCAAATGTAGATACTCTCGACATGTTTAAGCTAACAGTAGTTACACCCCTACAAAACCTTTATAAAATAAACTTCCCCGGTATAAAGTTATTTATAAGAAAACCCTTTAACGTGTATATTTACAAAAAATATCCTTTTTATTTTCAAAAGTCCATACACAAGGGTTTTAGTACCCTAATTAAAGTGTTTTTTTATTTACAAAAACTAAACTTTAATAACATAGGTACTGTAAATATGTTTAAAAGGAACTACAGCTGTGGTATTATGGATAAAACCTGTCTTTTAATAAAAAGACTTGCGGAGGTAGATTATATAAAAAACATGAGTTTATTTAAAAATAATGGTACATTTTAATTTATTGAGTAGGTTAGAAGAGATTTATATAGCAAAAAGCATTGAAAGCTCCGAACGAGTAATTTTTAATTTTTTTTTACCAACATGGTACTCTGTAACTTGTTGTTTAAGTTTAGCTAAAAAACTCTGCCTAAAGGTAGAGCGTTTCGATAAGGTTGTTTCTGAGAAACAGATCTATAACAAAGAGGTTTATATGGAAAGATTGCCTCTAGTTATAAATAAAATAGAATCGGTAGTTTTAAAACTCAACTACCTGTGGTTTTATAAGGAGAGTAAGTTTTTTTTATTTGAAAAGAGGTTGAGTACCCTTATAAAGTTATTTTTCTTTAAACTTAATGTTTTAGAAAGTTTCTTTAATAAAGTAACTCGCGCTGTTAAAAAACTAAACTTCTTATTTAAGAAGCTTAGTTTTTTAAATAAGAAACCCAACCTGTTTTTTTATAGTAAAAAAAAAGCTGTAGCCGATAAAATTACGTTTATATTACGTAAGTTTAAAATCAAAGCCGGGGGTTTTAACTTAATAAACTACGTTAAAATAAACATTAGGCTTATAAATCAATTTAAACTTAAAATGATCAAATCTAACTTGCGATTAGTTGTTAGTATAGCTAAGAAGTACTCTAATAGGGGGTTATCTTTTTTAGATTTAATCCAGGAGGGGAACATAGGGTTGATGAAAGCTGTTGAGAAATTTGAGTATAGGAGGGGTTATAAGTTTTCAACTTACGCTACCTGATGAATTAGACAATCAATTACAAGATCTATCGCGGATCAAGCAAGAACAATTAGAATACCTGTTCATATGATAGAAACCCTGAATAAGGTTATTCAAGTACAAAAGAGTTTAACTCAAGATTTAGGGTACGAACCTACACCCGAACGTATCTCTAAAGAATTAGCCATCTCAGTTTCTAAAATAAAATCTATAATAAAAATGGCTCAACAGCCTATATCTTTACAAACCCCAATAGGGGAGTCTGAAGATTCAGATTTAAGTGATTTTATAGAGGATAAAAATGCTAAAAATCCCTACGATATAGCGGTAAATAATATTTTGAGGGAAAAAATTGTAAAAATACTAAGTACATTGACTGATAGGGAACAAAAGGTACTTTCTTTAAGGTTCGGGTTAATAGACGGTTACAGCCGTACTTTAGAAGAAGTAGGTAAGCTGTTTAAAGTCACTAGGGAAAGAATACGTCAGATAGAGGCTAAAGCTTTGAGAAAGATGAGACACCCTACTAGATTAAACCAACTAGTTAATTTATTTGATAAAAATTACTAAGTATGTACCTAGAAAAAAAATACAGCGGCTTTATAGGTTTAAAAACCGTTGGGGTTAGGAAATTAATGTTAGTGCCGCACCCTTCAGAGTTAAAAGCCCCTATAGTTACTAAAGTTTGAAGTGAGCTATTAAAAATCGATGATCCCGAACTCAATTTAAGTATAGTTACACTAGGCCTAGTCTATAGTGTTTTGCTAGAAAATACTAGGTGAGGGGGGTTTTATAAATGTACTGTAGTTATGACTTTAACATCGCAGGGTTGTCCAGCAGGTCCTGACATAATTTTAAGTATAAAAAACCAACTCTTTAACTTTACTAATATACGTAAGGTAAGTATTTTAATAACATGAAACCCCTTCTGAGATAAAAAAAGTTTACCAGACGGTATCGAAACCCCCCACTAATAATAATTAGTAACTTCTAGTACCTAATCAAATTTAAATTTAAATTTACTTTTAAATTTCTCGATCTGCCCTGTTAGATCTACAAACTTCTTCTGTCCTGTATACACAGGATGTGTTAAGTATGTAATATCGTAGTAGCAGTGTTTAATGCCTGTTGCACCCCCTACTATTTTAAACCTTTTACATTTAGATTTAAGAGTTAATACGTATATAGGTCTTATAGGTTTATCTAGAAAAGATATGTCCTCATAAGCTGTATATATTGTTTTTTCCAAAAGTCCCATAAGTGTCTATCCTTGTCTAGCTTTAAATCTAGGGTTTTTTTTATCAAAAACAAATAACTTCTTACCCCTCTTAATTAAGAAACAACCCTTACTTCTATTTTTTAAAGTTTTTAAAGAAGACCTAACTTTCATATTAGTACTATATAGTAATTAATTTAATAAATAAATAATTGATTTATTAATAATTAATAGTTAATATGAATATGCAGGTACTATAAGGGTTTTTAGCTCAGCGGTAGAGCACGGGACTCATAATCCTTTGGTCACAGGTTCAAATCCTGTAAAACCCACCAAAATAGCTACATATAAGTTTAAAAAACGATGAAAATAGGTTGTATAGGTTCTGGATATGTTGGAAGTACTACAATGTCCGTACTAGCATATAAAAATTTGAAACACGATGTGTTTATAACGGATATACTTAAAGATAAGGTAGAGTGTTGAAATTCACCGAACTTACCGATATACGAGCCGGGTTTAGACAAATTAATTTATGAGTGTAGGAATAAAAACCTCTTCTTTACCAAAGACTCTCAGTTTGTTATAGAAAACTGCGACTTAATTTTCATCTGTGTAAACACCCCTACTAAAGAATATGGAGTAGGTTCTAAGCAAGCCTCAGACCTTTCATTTCTAGAGGGGTGCTGTAATTCCATTAAAAAATACTCTAAGTCAGATAAGATATTAATAGAAAAGTCTACGGTACCTGTGGGTACTTGTAAATCTATAAGAAACAATTTACAAAGTAATAAAAAGTACCACTACACTATAATATCCAACCCAGAGTTCTTAGCTGAAGGTACTGCAATAAAGGACTTAATTAGACCTTCTCGGGTACTTCTAGGAGTTTTAGAATACTCTAAGAAAGATATTTTTTGTAGAAATTTAGTGAGTAAGCTGTACTCTGTTTGGGTAAATAAAAACCTTATTTTAAAGATAAGCTCTTGGTCTTCTGAATTAATAAAGCTAGCTTCCAACTCGTTTTTAGCACAAAAACTTTCTTCAATAAATACGATATCTATTATATGTGAAGAGGTGGGGGGTTGTATAAATTCAGTTTCTAGGGGCATAGGTTTAGACCCTAGAATAGGTAACTTTTTTTTAAAAAGCTCTGCGGGTTTCGGAGGTTCTTGTTTCGAGAAGGATGTTTTAAACTTGACGTATTCCTGCTCAATAAATAATTTAAGCCTCGTATCAAACTACTGACAGTCTGTAGTGGACATTAACAACTACACTAAATACACCTTCGTTAAAAAGCTTTATAAGAAGTTAAATTTTAATTTAAATAAAAAAAACTTGTTTATAATGGGATTAACTTTTAAAAAAGACACGGATGACGCTAGAAATTCCTCCTCTGTAGATATTGTCTTAGAGATATTAAAGGAGTTGTCTCGAGTACACGTATATGACCCTAAAGCTAAAAACATTAACGTTATAAAAAATAGCTCGAACGTAGACTTAGTTTCCAGGTTAGTAAGCCCGTACGTAAAAAAAAATTACGACGCTGTGGTAGTTTTAACTGATTGGGGTTTATTTAAAAAATTAAACTACAAAAGTATTTTACAAAACTCAAACGAAAGTCCTTTCTTCGTAGATAGCAGGAGCTTTATTAATAAAACAATAATAAGGCTTTTAGGTTTTAAAATCTAGTTCTAAAAATAACTATATAAGTTATAAGTTAAAAACCTTACTCAAATTTTTATTAATGAGGGGAAAGTCTGTGTATTTACCATAGTTTTTAATGTAAATTAAAGTGTAGATAGTGTATTAGAGATGAACATGCCGAAACGGTTGTTTTAAAAATAAAAAAAACCTAATTAAATAAAATTTGATAAAAACAAGATAAAACAGAAATTCAATATTCAGCTTAACCAAAACTTAATATAAATTACAAAAGTGGACACAAAGAGAAGTAATAAGTACCTTATAAATAGAAGGATAAAACTAAAAATTATAGGTTTAAAAAAAAAAATAATAGGGTATCTAGTTAATCAAAGTTTAAATAACATAAAAAACGTCAAAACCTACATAAACAAATACAATTCTTTTTTAGATAAGGCTAAAAATAAAAACATATACCACCCTAATAAGGTATCTAGGGAGAAGGGTTTGCTTCTAAAAAGGGTTAACTCTTTTTTTAAAAAATAAGGTTAAATACTTTTAGATAACTCCTTAACCGGACCGCATAACCTTTCTTTATACTTCTAGAAAAAAATTCCTTTAGTGTTAGGTTAGATTTTCTGGTATATCCTATAAGTTTTTTTTTAAAAAAAAACTTATAGGATATACCAGAAAATTCGTGTACATAGGTGAACAGGTATTTGAGGTTTTTTTTAATAAAAGATAGTTTTAAGTAGTATAAACTCTCGTTTAAGTACTTTATTATGTAAAAGTACGTGTTTAAATCCAGCAAAACACCTATATCTTTATAGGTATACGCCCTAATCTTTAAAAGAAAAAATCGAAGGTAAACCACTTCTAAATAAGACTTAACTACGTCGACATTACTATTACTTAAGGTAGAAAACCTATTAGTTTTTAGATCCGAGTAGCTGAGGGAGGTAGAAACCCAACCCTTTTTTAACTCTAAACTAGTGTTCATGCAAGGGCGGGTAGAGTACACAAGACTACTCAACCTATCTTGTCTAGTTATACCTAGCCTCGACTTTATAGGTTTTCTATTAAGATCGCATATAGACCCGAAAAATATATTAGAAGTACTTAAATATGCGACCGGACCCCCACTATTTAATTTAAAGAGTAGCTGAAATAAGCTTACAAAATGCATCACTTGTCTATCATCTGTAACATATACAAAAAAACTTACGTTGTTGTATTGGGTTTGGAAGTATATATTGTTTAAATCAAAAAACAAGTAACTAGAGTTTTTTTTGGAAGTTTTAAGTGTTACTACGCTGTAATAGCTTTTTACATTATTTTTTAACACGAAATAAGTACCCAGGTTTACTTTAGCATTTAATAAACCTGTTTTTTTTATCAAACGCACACTGTCTTTGTAGAAGTACTCCCCTAAATTTAAATCGTATTTAAAGTTAAACCCTTTAAATATATTTTTAAAGTGAACGCTTGAATTTATAAAAATGTTTTTCCAAAGGGAGTGGTTTTTTGTATTTTTTTTATACAAGTGAAGTATTTGGAGGTTTAACTTATTTTTTATATAAAGGCTTTTATATTTATTAAATATGACAGAGTACTTAGTGTAATTTGCAGATACCTCACCTAACCCATTTATTAAAAAAAAATTATTTTTAAATTGATTTCTTAAGTAAAAGGTTGTTAAACCTGCATGAGATCCTCAGCTACCACAATGGTTATTTGTTAAAACATAACTACCTGTAAGTAAAAATAGATTTGTAATAAAAAAACCTTGTATAATTGATCTAAAATGACCTGTATGCATAAGTTTTCCTATGTTAGGAGAAGATGAATCCACAACCACTACTCTTTTTTTAAAAAAAAGTTTTTTTTTATAAGTAAGTAAGTTGTATACGGAAACCTTATTTATAAATAAATTAGCAAATTTATTTAAAACTTCTAGTACTACTCTATTTTTTAAAGCAAACTTATTCTTACATATAGATTTACAAATTACCTTTAGTAGGGTTTTATATCTATGCAGACCCAGTATACTATAGTCCGAACCTCCCACCCTCCTTAAGTTTAAATTGATTGGTTGAAACTCACCTACGTAACCACACTGCAATTTAAAACAGTTTACATTCACAATTCGATTTAAAACTAAGCTGCTGTAGTCTACTTGTATTTTTTTAAACATAACGGTACTTTTTTAATAATAAATAGTAATATAATTAAAGTGATATACATAAAAAAAAAGGTTCTGTTTTCTTTAAAGGAAGTTTTTTACAAAAGTGTTTTAGGCTTTAATGTATTAGTAAACACGGAAGGGTTTGTTGTAAAATTCGGAGTAGACTGCACAAAGCCTCAAACTACTTTAGGACATAGCGTAACGTTAAATAAGTTAAGGAGGCTGCAATTACTAAAACAGGGTTTTTTTATAATAATAGGTTCCTTCACTGCAAGTATAGGGGACCCTACAAATAAACTATCGCCGAGGTTTAGTATAAAAAAAGTACACACCTATTTCAATAGTAAAAGGTTTATGTTTAGGTTTAAAACTTTTTTTAGTAAGAGGTTTTTAAATTTAAAGTTTAACCACCAGTGATTGTTGAAGATAAACCTGTTAGAGTTTTTAAATTTATTAGAGTTTATCAAAGTAAATTACCTTATGAGCAGAGTTGATTTTAAGCTACGGCTACATAAAAAACTGCCTTTATCTGTTAAAGAGATACTTTACCCTGTATTACAGGGGTATGACTCATTAAAAATAAACTCGAGTTTAGAATTAGGTGGTTCTGACCAGTTATTTAATATGCTTATAGGGCGAGATATTCAGGGTGGTTTAGGTCTAGGGGGAGGACAGTCTTTAATAACATTCGGCCTCCTACTAGGTTTAAATAGTAGTAAAAAGATGTCTAAAAGTTTGGGTAACTGTATATTTATTAGAGAAAGCTTTAAATCTATATACGCTAAGGCTGGGGTGGGGGTTACCGTTAAAGATTATTTAAGTAAAACATTAAGCATACGGGATAGTATACTTGTAGGTTTCGGCTTTATAAACTCGTTAGACCCTACACTCCTGAATTACCTTTTTATAAAAAAAATAAATTCTTACCCGTACCATGGGTTTAAAGACTACCTAAACATATGTTTTTTAAAAAAAAAAGTAATAATCTTGCCTAAGTTTTTTATAACTACTAATTGTAGGGTCTCGTTTAAAGATGTTTTAAAGTTAAACTTTACGTTTAAAAATAAAAATAAAAAGGTTTATAGGTTAGTAAAGGGGGGTGCTTTAAAGGTACACGGGGTGCGGTGCGAATGTCTTAATAAAAAAACCAGCTTCAATTACCAAATAACAAAAGTCTTATTTTTAAACAAGGGTTTTTTTGTTATTTAATGGGATAACATTATGGGGTTATCCTCTGAATACTTTCTATTTGAGGGTATGTAAACTATACCCATCCCTTTTGATATAAAAAATAAATTCTTATTTAAATATCTGTTTTTTATAACTCCCCCAGATATAAGCAACCCCTCCGCCCTGAACTTTTTTACAAAGGTTTGTAAAGTTATAATTAGTTTACCCAACGTTATTTGTTGGTAATAGTTACATAAACTTAAGACGCCTGCACTTTCTAAAGAAACCAAACCCTTTAGTTTAGTCTTAAAACCGGAGTAACTTATAAACTCCACAGGTCCTTTGTTACTAAGTAAGAGGGGTTTTTTCTTTACATTAGTATTAACGTTGCAGTAGTACTCTATAGAACTACCAGTAAGGGCAAAAAGGTTTAGGACGCGAGCTCCCTTATCGAAGGATTCACCTAAGGAGTCATCTATAGTTTTCCTTAAATACAGTGTTTTATAAGTATTATAGAACAAGTACATTTTAGTTGTCTTACCAGAAACTATAAGGTTTAAAAATTTTATAAAAGGTAGTTTTTTCCCAGAAAAACTATACTTTTTAAAAACCTTTAGGGAGGGGGATTGTAAATGGCTTAGTTGGTGGTCTACTTTAAATAGTTTTTTATTATATATATAGTTTATTAGGTGAGACGTTACGCTTGTTATAAGTAAACAGCTCAATAACCCAGGTTTGTTAGTGTAGTGTATGCAGGGTGACTCTAGAATTAAACTAAAACCTTTTAGTAAAGTGTAATCTAGATTTGCGGTATGAGACCTTCTTATTAGGTTTGGCACAACCCCACCATACACTTTATTAAGTGTATTTGAATTAGTTCTTAAGTCCTTAACGACGTAGGATAGACTTTCAACTATACCTAAACAAGCGTTATCGCATGAACTCTCTAAAAACAGTCTTAACATACGAAGTGCTTAAACTTAAGTTGAAACTTTTATTTAATGGTAGTTTTAGGAAACCAGTTAAACTCCCCACACAACAATTAAAGGTTTTTTTATAGTATAGGGGGTTTGGGGTTACTAACTTACGGCTTAAACCACTACCACTAAAGGGTGTATAGGTATCCCCGTTATTTTTACAGTAGTTACAGTAGTTAGTGTACCGTAAGTAACGGTTTAATTTTTTATTGTTCTTCGACAATACTATCGTAAAAACCCTTTAAGTAATGCTTATTAAGGCTATTCCTTACGTTTTTAAATTTTTTAATAAAGAGGCTTTTTTTGCCTGAAACCCTGAGTTTACTTCTTCTTTTAGAATGTTTTCTTTTAGGTACTCCCATGTTATTACTATTTAATTTAAGGTTTTATTTAATTTAATACAATACCTGCTTGAACAGGATTTGAACCTGTGGCAAAGTGGTTAACAGCCACCTGCTCTACCACTGAGCTACCAAGCAAATTTTAAATATAATACTCAAAAAATTAATATATGTAAATATTAAATTAAATTAATATTACGGGATGTACTATTTATATAAAAAAACTGTAACGATAACAGGAGTTAATACAGGTATAGGTTTTCATATAGCAAACTTTCTTATAGTTAGGGGGTTCACACTGTACGGTATTGGTAGAAAAACTAATTACTTATTAGATAATAGTAAAAGCTTTAATTTTATCTACGCTGACTTCCTAAAAACCTTTAGTATTAAAAATTTAATTATAGCTTTAAAAGCTAGTGTTTCGATAAATAATGCCGGGTTTGCTTCACTGTCATACTTATACGAAAGTACAGAAGCTTCGCTATACAGACAATTAAACGTTATGCTAACATTAACTTTTAGTTTAGCTAGTTTATCGTATAGAAAACTAAACAACGACTACACTTCAGTTTTTATAAACTCCTTAGCGAGTGTATACCCTATACCCTTTATGGGTACCTACAATATATGTAAATCAGGCTTAACCGGTCTTTATAGAAGCTTAGATCTTGAAAATAAAAAAGGAGGAACAAGCTACTTTAACTTTTTACTTGGGGACGTTAAAACGCGTTTTAATTTTAAATTAAAAAGTTACACGCCCGAAGCTTCTTTTTTTATAAAAAAAAATAAAAGAGTTTGTGAAGCTTTAGATTATAGTATAGAGAAGGCCCCTCAACCCTATGAAATAGCTTTAACTATAGTTAAACACCTCTCAACTAAATTCTATGGGGGGGAGTATACGGTATCCGGGTTTAACCAAAAAACATTAACAACTTTGGGTACCCCCTTAAGTTGGGCCTTTACTAAAAGGTTTTTGGTAAAGTATTACGGTATATAACTCGTATAATCGTAATCTAGTATGGTAAGTAAACTTCTTTTATTAAAAAAATCGTTCTATAACTTTTTTATAAAGAAACGGCATCTACAGGTTTGAGGTATAACCGCAGTACCTTTTAAAAACCTAAACCTACTATTTACTAATTCCGGAATGAACCAGTACGTAGGCTTTTTAAATGAAAAACTAACACCCCCAGCATGTTTTAAAAATATAGTAAATAGTCAGGTATGTGTTAGGTTAGGAGGTAAGCTTAACGATTTAAGTTTAGTAGGTTTGGACCACACACATCAAACATCTTTTACGATGTTAGGTAATTGGTCTATAAGTAACTACTTTAAAAAAACCTCTACAAACTTAACTTTCAGCTTACTTAACATGTGAAAAATACCTCTACACAGGCTCCATATAACTATATTCGACCCCTTACGTAACAAATTTAAAAAACCCCCAACTAATTTATTAGACTTTGAGGTTTTACTACAGGTCGTAAGTTGCTTGGACCGTTTTAGGTTAAACGTTTGTGGTAGTATACATAGTAAACCCAAAGAGGATAATTTTTGACAGATGGGCAGTTTGGGCCCATGCGGACATTCGGCAGAGTTCTTTTTTAACGTAACAGGGGGTTTGCGGGGAATGTTAGAGCTTTGAAACACCGTTTTCATAAAGTTTTTAAAGAAAAAAAACGCGTTCGGTTTTTTAAAAAACAAGTATGTGGACACAGGTTTAGGTTTAGAAAGGGTTTTAGGTCTGTATAACGTCACTTACGGGTATACTAGATATAAACTAAAGTACTCTATATATAGAAACGTGAGTTTTTTAAGGTTTATAGGTACACTAAGCGTATACCTACAACCTAATATTAAAAACTTCAACTACATCTATAGATTACTGTATGACCATATAAACACGTCTTTATTACTAGTAAGGTCATCGGTTAGTTTAAAAAATAAAGGCAGGGGTTTTATGTTAAAAAAACTTTTGGGTAGGGTTGTATTTTATAGTAAAGTTTTAAATTTAAAGTACGTGTGCGGTAAGGACGTTTATATGAAGTTTATGCTGTTAACCAATAAAAATATAGTGGGTTGGAGGGCCTCTTTGAGGTCTTTTAATTTTTTTTATTATAAGCAGTGCGGTATTTTTAAAAAAAGTACACCCGCACTTAGTTTATTGTCTAAGGTAAAAACTTCAGCTTTAACTAAAGAAGTAATTTATACATACACCACTTACGGCACTTCCTTAAAAAAAATTAGGAAATCCCTGAATAATTTAAATTTAAAATTAAATTGGAACTTTTTTTTAAAAATAAGTATTTATTAAATTAAATTAACTGTGATAATTAAAGTCATGATAAACATACCTACTAAAGTTAGAGGGGATTCTAGTTTAGGTTCTTCTAAATCGCGTATTTATATAAAGCTGGGTTTAATACCCTGTGCTGTTTCTACAAAAAGTAAAGTGGGTTTGAACATAATTATAAGTTCACGTAAGGTAAATTTTTTATTAAAAAAAAGAGTTAACCTTTTTAATAAGAAAATTACTTTATTATTTAAAAATAATAAAAAACTGAATTGTGTTTTAGAATCTATAACTAAAGACTGCTTGACTGGGGAACCTAACAATTTAAATTTTTTAGAAGAGTAGTTTAGTCGTGGGTAATTTTAATAAAGTTATTTTGTTAGGTAGGTTAACTAGAGACCCTGAGATTAGGTTTACTTCAAAAGGATTAGCAGTTACTAATGTAACATTAGCGGTTTCTAGGAAATTTAAAGGTGAGGATTCAGTATATAAAGAAGACACTACGTTTGTAGATGTTAATATTTTTGGAAAAAACGCAGAAGTAGTGTCTAAATTTTTTTTTAAAGGAAGCCTTATTTTAGTAGAGGGGAGACTAAGATCCGATCAGTGATCTGTTAACGGTATAAAAAAAAACAAATTAGTTGTGGTGTTAGAAAGCTTTCAGTTTACGGGTTACTCAAGTAATAATAAAAAACCCTTAAATAACCAAAGTACTGCTAGTAACGAGTTAAGCTCACCAGATAAACAATCAAATACAAATAGAAATTATGAGGATGATAAAGTTAGAGAGACAGAACCTTTTTAAAGTTAAGGTGAGCGGTTTAAGGGGTTGACTTATAAACACCAAAGGGGGGGCTGTGAGCGAAGGTTTTTTTAGAAACTTCCTTTATTTAAAGCGTAAGGAGAGTTTTTTAAATATAAAAAAATCTTTAATAGTTGAAAAACTACTAACTTTTTATAAAAAAAAAACTTACAGGTTTATATTTAAAAACGTACTATTCTTTAAAAATGTAAGGGAGGTTACTTTTTGTAAATCAATTAGGTTTTTTTCTAAAGATGGTTTTAAACTATTAAAGAAGTGTTTTTTTTTAGACAAAAAGTATAGAGCAGTAAACTTTAAGTGCCTTCCTAGTTTACCTACTATAAAAATTCAATAAGTTTATAACTTATTAACTTAAAGGTTAGTAAGTTTTTTATCTATAATAAATTTATTAATCTTTAAGTTAATAAACTTATTAAACTTTTTGTTATGTAAACTACTGTATTTAGTACCTACGTGTTTATAAAGTAAATACATACTTTTACAGTAGTTAAAGTAAGGGTCTGCTTTAACAGGTTGGTTTTTTTTTTTGTAAATAGCTAATCCTTTTGGTAAAGAACCCTTTCGTTTACCTAACTTGTTTTTAGTAAAAAAAAGTTTAGATTTAGTTAGTACAGAAACGTACTGCTTAAACAAAGCTTTATCTGTATAAAGGGTATACGTTTTGGTTGGGAAGGTAGGGTTACTCAAAATAGAAAGTAAACCCCCCTTTAGCCTTGCTGCTTTTCTACACCCTTTCAAAAAATTAGTGCCTTTAAATAAAATTTTATTAAGTTTAATAGGGTTAAAAACCATATAACTTGGTTTTAATCCGAAAATATCAAAGTACTTAGTGTATGTATAATCTAAAAAAGGCATTAGTTTATTAAGTATAAACATAAAGCAAACTGAACTTATTATAGATGGTTTATTCCTATTCCTTAAACATTTCGTATAGTTTAAATACTCATTACAGAGTATGGCTTTAAAGAAAAGCTTAACGTTTACCAAGGCATTTTTAAAATCCAAGTTTGAGCAAAAACTATTTCATAAAACAACAGTACTTATTAGGTTATTAAATAATTTAATGTCTACACTATTTAGTTTTATATGGTATAAAGAGTTTAATAACACCACTTCTGGGTTTAAACCCTTCCTATAAAAAAAACACTTTCAAAGCGTAAACGTGTTAGTTTTTTTAAAAAAAGTGAGTGCGTTTTTTATTTTTTTGAGAAAAACGTCTTTATTCTTAAAAACACTATCTTTAAATATAAAGTCAGCGCCTGTATTTATTTCTAAAAGAGTTGTTTTTAGTATACTTAAACTATTTAGTTTTAAGATACTTTCCAAATCAGGGGAGTTCCCCAAGCTTTTAGATATCTTATTTTTTTTTAAATCACGTAGTATACCTGTAAAGTAAACGTTTTTAAAAGGGGTGCTGTTATTATTTTTATTAGAAAAAAATAAATACGAAATAATCATCCTAACTATTCAGAAAAAAATTATATCCGAGCCTGTTACAACTAATGAAAAGGTTTGGATTTCTTTAGTAGGTCAATCACACGTCGTTAAATTCCATATTCAAGAAGAAAATCAAGTATCTAACCTATTACGATCTTTGATGTAACTGTAGCCTAAATACTTTTTTGTAACAGAAAGGTATTGTTGTACCTTAACACTACGGTTTTTGTAGTGTATGGGTATAGGTTGACCCCATCAAGATTGTCTACTTACACACCAACCGCGTATCTTGAGTAACCACTTAACGTATATTTTAGATCAGAATATAGGCGATAGCTTAACTAACCCTTTTTTAATAGTATCGATACTTTCAAGTATTTTAGGGTATTTTAAAAATCATTGTATAGAGATTAAGGGCTGTACCTTAAAATTATATCTCTTAGTATAGGATACCAGGTTGTTATAAAAAAATTTACTTTTTAAAAATTTTAACTTACAGAGGAGTTTTATAAGCCAAAACTTACATTTTTTTATATCTAATTTACTAAAAACCCCAGTTTTAAAATTTAAAAAGCCCCCCTTTGTAAATATACTTACTAAGGGTTGAAGTTGCCTGTTCTTTAATAAAATATCGTAGTCTTTTTTAGAGTGACCAGGGGTTAACTTAACGACCCCTGTCCCAAAATAATTATCAACACCACCGTCTAACACTACACCCATAAAAGTACCGTTAAATATGTTTTTAAACTTTAATTTTAAGATACTGTAGTAGCGCAGATCTTTTTTAATACTAAAGCAGATTTTAGTATCACCAAATAAAGTCTCGATACGGCTAGTATATATATAAACTCAAGCTTTACTTAAACCTACTACAGGGTACTTTAATTTATATATGTACTGAGTTGAGTTTTTAAAAAACACACACTCGTCCGTTAAAGAATTACCGTTCTCAAAACACCAGTTAGTGGTGTACTTGTTTTTGTATAAAAAACCTTGCAGGTAGAGCCTTACAAAGGATTTTAAAACAGCTTCGGTATGCCCTACCGAATAAGAGTACCTGAGTTTTCTTCAAGAACACATAATCTTAAGCTGTTTTAACTGATCCGTTATTATTTTTCTATACTGAAAGCTTCACTTCAAAGACTCTTTCGTAAAAAAGCATTTAACAACAAACCCCTTTATGTTTTTTAGAAAATAATCGCAATGCTTTATTATTTGGTTTTGGGTAGAGGTGCCGGCGTGGTCTAACCCAGGTACCCACACCGTTCTTAATTTTTTTTGAAAATTAAACTTTAAAGTGACGTCCTGTAATAATTTATTAAGTACATGGCCTACAGTTAATGATCCCGTAATGTTAGGGGGTGGCATTAGTATAAAATAAGAGTCCTTGTTTTTTTTAGAATAAGCCCCCCTACTTAAATTTATAAAAGAATTGAAAATGCTCATACAGTTAGTCTATTACTTTTTATTTAAAAAATTAGCTATTAATTTATCTATGTTTGAAACCGTAGTACTATAACTTATTACAGAATAGTTTAATAAAAAGGCAGTTTTTAGCTTAAAAGATATTAAGTTTAGTATTTTTAAAACCCTACCTTCTACGATATGCAACAACCTCCTCCTTCATAAAAAAAACCTATTTTTAACCTCTAACCTGTATTTGTTTATTAGAACTTCTACTCGACACAGTAAAACCCTGTAGTCTATAAGTTTGAGGTTTTTTACCCCTACTTTTAAAGTTAAACGTCTATAAAGTTTATACACAACCAGCTTTTTTATAGAAAAGTTAATTAGTAGGTTAATTTTAAAGTTAGATTTTGATACAGCCTTTTCAAAAGAATGCTGAAACTTATCAATCCAAAAGCAGTTCGATAGTATATTATTTATGTTTATGGGAAGTGGGCTTTTCATAACTATTAATTTTATTGTAAAAAGATAACGTGGTACAGTATACAAGTGTTTATTTACATATTTACAACTTACCCTTTATACTCAGAAACCTTTCTGCAACGGGAACAGTTTATTTTAGATTTTTTCAATAAAAAAAGGTTTTTAGTTTCACTTTGAGGGGGAGGGGGAGTTTGAAACAAAAATACGCGTATAAACGTATTTAAACTTACCGGTTTATTTAAACTTCCATTTAACTTAACCTTTTGAATTTGTAGAGAGGGGGTTGCTTTGGGAAATTTATTTAAAAACATAAAACCCTTTAAAATAACGTACCTTGAAAATTTATTAGAAAACCTACTTGGTTTTGTTTTTAGCATTTTAAACGCTAAAATTTTAGAGAAAAAAAATTTTAAAGGGGTACATGCTGCATGGTCTTCAGCACCCTCTACATCTGCTTTAGTTCTAGGATTACTTTTAAATAAACCCTGTTCTTCAGGAGCCCACGCCTATGATATATTTCAAAACAAGGGGGACTTTTTGATAAAACTAAAGTCTATACGAAATGTATTTATCCATACCTCTACATTTGAAGGTGTGCGCAAACTCTACTCAGAGGTTTTTTTCCATAAAAAAATAAAAATGATAAGGAGGGGTTTAGATAAGACTCCAATAAGACTTAGTTGGGTCTCTATAAATACAACGTTGAACTCTCCAATTAGGTTATTAAGCGTTGGGAGGCTAGTAGAAAAAAAAGACTACAATTTTCAAATAAACCTCCTTTATTTTTTAAAAGAACTGAAGGTTAACTTCACGTATACGTTAATAGGTAAGGGTTTTTTATTTAAAGAAATTTGTTTAAAGGTTAAGAGGTTAGGCCTTTGTAAGAAGGTTAATGTACTAAACAACCTTACCTTTACTAAAATTAAAGGGTTTTATACTAAATCAGACGTTTTTTTATTTTCTGGAAAGGTGGCTGTTAGTGGAGATAGGGATGGTTTGCCAAACGTAGTTCCAGAAGCTATAGCTTTTGGGTTGCCTACAGTAGTTTCGTATATAGGCGGTTTACCCGAGTTCTTAAAATCTAACCTAAACGGCATTATAGTATCTTTAAAAAAGTTTTCTTTATGAAAAAGGAAGGTTTTATATTTATTAAAATATAATAAGTTGTATAATAAGCTTAGACGAAACGGCTACTTTTGAGTTGTCAAAAACTTTAACGCGTATAGAAATACAAACAAACTAATAACTATTTTAGAAAATTACTTTAAATAATAATATGGATAAAGGAGCTTATTGCCTTATTACTGGTGTAGCGGGTTTTATAGGTAGCCATTTGGCTACTAGTATGTTAAAAATTTCAAATAAAAAATTTACAGTAATAGGTATAGATAATATAAATAAATCTTACGATGTAAGGCTAAAAAAATTTAGGTTAGCTTTATTGCAAAAAAATAAAAACTTTTACTTTTATCAATTAGACATTACAAACGCTTTAAATTTAAATTTAATGTTTACAAAGTATAAATTTGAGGTTGTCTTTCATCTAGCTGCAAAAGCGGGGGTCAGGGGGAGCGTGTCGAGTCCTATAGATTATTTTAAAACAAACGTTTTAGGGACTATTAACTTATTGAAGAATATAACTAAATTTAACGTAAATAAATTAATAGTTGCGTCAACCTCCTCAGTATATTCAAATTGTAAACTTCCCTATAAGGAAGACTCTATTTTATGCAGCCCTAACTCACCATACTCCGCATCTAAATTATCTATGGAAAACGTACTCTATACGTGATACCACTTATACAAGGTAAGGATAACGATTTTAAGATTTTTCACTGTTTATGGGAATTACTCTAGACCGGATATGGCTATTCTAAAATTTATAAAGTCTATACATGAGGGTAAGCCTATAACTATAAACGGTAATGGTAACCAAACACGAGATTTCACACATGTGGACGATGTTATATCAGCTATAGAAAAAGTTTTAGTAGTTGAAAGTAAGGATTTATTCTCTGTATACAATGTCGGTTGTGGGGTATCAACTTCCATAAAAGACTTAGTTGGGCTTATAGAATCTAATTTAAATAAAAAAGCCTTTGTTTTGTATAAGGGTTTTGATAAAGCAGATATGGTCGATACTAAAGCTTCTTATAAAAAATTAAAAAACATAGGGTGGTCCCCTAAAATTAACATTTGTGAAGGATTAAAAGAAGTAGTCCGTTCTTTTTTAAAAAACAAAAGGCTATACTCAAGCATACAATTAAATTAATAGTTTAACTTTATGGAAATCCTAAACTACTTAAATACGTTTTTTTTTAGACATAAAAGATTAAAGGTCTGTAGGAATGAAATTATAAGTTTTTATGAAGCAGCTGTAAGTTGTTTTAAAAAAGGGGGTTTTATGTACGTCGTAGGTAACGGGGGAAGTGCTTCTGACTGTGACCATTTTGCCGGGGAAATGCTAAAGGGTTTTGTTTTACCTAGAAGATTAAGTAGTGAGGGGGCTAGGGATACGTTAGATGCCGGTTCCTTTACAAATTTGCAAAACGCCTTACCTGTTATACCACTAACAAATTTTAATTCTTTTAACACGGCGTTCTCTAACGATTGTAACCCTCAGTATGTTTTTGCACAACTAGTTTGGACTTTAGTAAAGAGTTCGGATATTTTGGTATGTATATCAACATCAGGGAACTCTAAAAATATTTTGGAAGCAGCTAAAGTAGCTAATTGTATTGGTGCTAAAGTAGTAGCTTTAACTAACTACGTAGGCGGGTCTTTAAAAAAATTAGTAAAGGGTTTGTGTATAAACGTTCCTGAGTTAGAAACTTTTAAAACTCAAGAGCTTCATCTACCTATATACCATATAGTATCGATTATACTAGAGTCTGTATTTTTCCTTAAAAAGTAAGTTACTAATACTTAAAATACTTAAAGGTATTTTAACAGGCAGTACCCGTTTAAATGGTCAGTTTCATGTATAAATAACGGCAGCGCTTTTATTACTCTTGTAACTGTATTTAAATTTTTAAAGGAATCTGTAAAGTAAAAACTACAGTTACAGTACCTTAGCATACCTCTAAAGTTTATTTTTGGTATAGATAAGCACGCTTCGGTATTAGCATAACCTCTACATTTTGTATAAGACGAAATTACTATGTTTCAAAAGAGGCACGGGATTTTACCATAGTATATGCAATAAACTTGCACGTTGGTTTTTAGTTGTATAGAGCTTAAACCTAACCCTTTGTAAAGTATTAAGTTTTTTATTAAAAGATTACCCAATTTAATTAAGTTTTTATTATTATTAACTGGAAAACCCTTCTTTCTTAAATTGTAGGTATCAAAAACTAAACCCCTCCTGTTCTTATTATTCTTATTCATTATTTAAGGCTGTGTTAAATTATAATTAATTTAACACAGCCTTAAATAATGAATAAGAATAATAAGAACAGGAGGGGTTTAGTTTTTGATATAAAGGCAGAACTAACAGTTTTAAGTTTTTGTATAAATAACTTTAAGGAGGGCTTACGTATATGCACTGAAAATAAAATACATCCTAAAATTTTTTTTAAAGTAAGTCATCAGACAATATTTAAACTACTTTTACACTTCTATAATAAAAAAATATGTTTAGATATTACCATACTAACACACGAACTAAATTCAAGAGGCATGCTTGATTTAATGGGCGGGGAGCCTTATTTGCAAACTATAATAAAAGTAAGTCAAGAGTTTAACTTTAGTAATATTAAATGGTATTTAACTTATATAAAAAAACTGTTTGTACTTAGAACTTTAATAAAAGTTTCTGAACGAACTATAGATATCGCCTACAGCTCATTAGAAAAACCGTTAGACGGTTTAATCCTGAGCTTAAAGAAAAAATTAAACGAGATTGGAGACTTTAACGGTTTTAATACAGTCGAGCACTGCTCGACTGTATTAAAAAAAATAATAACGGGTTTTAATAATGGAAGTTTAGACAACTCAAACACTTTAAAGTCTGGGTTTAGCGATTTAGATTCTATAACGGGGGGGTTTAGTAGGAAAGATATGATTATAATAGCAGCTAGACCTTCTATAGGTAAGACTAGTTTAGCTTTAAATATAGTTGAGTACTTAATTAATTTAGAAAAAAAAAAGATACTTTTTTTTAGTTTAGAAATGAGTTCCGAACACCTTTTACACAGGTTAATTTGTAGTTCGTCATCTATAAATATAAACTTAAATAGTTTTTATACAAAAAAACAATTTAAACGTTTAAATTTCTTTATAAAAAAAATAAAAAACTCTTTTTTTTGGGTAGATGATTTTAATAATTTAACTATAGAGGATATAAGGTCTAAATCTAGAAAGCTAAACAAGGAGGGTAGTTTAGATTTAATAATTATAGATTACTTACAATTAATAAGGGGTTCTGTTAATGTTTCAAGGGAACAGCAAGTTTCAGAAATATCAAGGAGTATTAAGGGAATGGCTAAAGAACTAAATGTACCTGTTGTAGTTTTAAGTCAGTTAAATAGGGAGTCTGAGAAAGAAGGTCGTAAACCTAAATTATCAGATCTTAGAGAATCAGGTTCTATTGAACAAGATTCCGACCTCGTACTGATATTAAATAATAAGGATAGTTACGGTAGTAAATCTAAATCCCCAACCCCTCTAGTACTAAAAGAACTTGTTATAGCTAAAAACAGGAACGGTCCTACCGGTAAATTAACTTTGGTTTTTAATAACTCACTTACTAAATTCGAAAATTATTATGAGTATAAGACTTATTAATTACATACTCATTAACCAAATAATTAGGGTTAAGGTAGTATTTATACATAAAACTTTGATGTTAGCTAAACCCCAAACCCTGTTTGGGGTTAAAAATACCTTTAACTTCAAACAGGGTTTGGGGTTTATTACCTACATAATAAATAAGTGTGCCTATACCATTAGTTTACGTAAGGGACTTATTAATAAACTTAAACTACTTTACTTTAAAAAAAACGTATACTCCTACACTAAGTGGGGTTGTGCAACCCCAACCCCAACACTAACCACTGTGTTTAAACTAAACCTAAACCCTAAAGATTCTCTAATATACGGTCTTAGGTTATGTAACTTACTGTTATTAACAAAACTCCAAGACCTAAGACCGTATATTAGAGAATCTTTAGGGTTTAGGTTTAGTTTAAACACAGTCAAAGGCTTTAAAGTAGAGAACGAGACTAAGGTTACCAGACGTAATTTAGTAGGTTTTAAATGTTTTTTTAATATAAAATTTTTAAGTACACTATTAAAGAAGGGTTCGGTAACTTTACTTTTTACATTAAGTAACAGTTTTAAATTAAAACAGTCATTGACATTTCAAAAAAAAAAAACTAGATTAACTTCTCATTGTAATTTAAAGTATATTGTTTACGTAAAAGAAGTAAAAACGAAGGTTACACTTTCATTAAAGAAAAGCGTTACAGTATTAAATGGGGGTTTGGGGGTATTTAATGCGACAGAATTAGCTTTAATTAAACTGCCTGTAAACCCCTGACCTACCCTTAAAAGTAAGTATAGTTATATTATTAATGTAGGGGGTTATAGAAATTGCACCGCTATTACAAATAATTTAAGTGTTTTAAACTCTTTCTTTTTTGAAAAAAGGTTTAAGGTAAAGTTACTAAAAATGTACACCGACTTTCTTTTTAAAGCTAAACGGGGTTTTTTAGGTTTAACTGTAAGGTACAAAAAAATAACAGGTTTAGGTTCTTTTTACAGTAAAAAACGAAACTTAAAGGGGTTAGGTTTAAAAGTACAGCTTTTACCGTTAAAAAATCTAATTATAGGTGTAAACTTAGTTTTAAAAAAACCTAAGGCTAAACTCGTACCTTATATAATATATAATTCTAAAAAAAAATATTAAATAGGCGGTAATTTAACTTATAATGATAACTAAACTCTTGATTAGCTCAATTGGTAGAGCAGTTGACTCTTAATCAATTGGTTCGGAGTTCGAGTCTCCGATCAAGAATAAATTAGAAGTGAATAAATAATATTATGGAAGGCTATAAATATATCTCTAAATACAATAAGTTATTAAACTCTTACAGCAAGGTAAGGCTGTTTGTCAGTATGGCTGAAATTAGAATTTTTGAAGAAAAGGCTATACAGTCGTACCAAAAAAATAAAATAGGAGGTTTTTGCCACACTTATATAGGGCAAGAAGCTGTAGCTACTGGTATACTATCTGCGTTAAATACAAACGATCACGTTATAACAGGTTACCGTGACCACGCTCACGCCCTTATATTAAATACAGACCCTACTTTTTTAATGTCTGAACTTTACGGTAAGCGTATAGGGTGTTCTACAGGTAAGGGCGGTTCTATGCATTTTTTTAATACAGAGAGGAAATTTTGAGGGGGACATGGTATAGTAGCAGCACAAACCCCTTTAGGAGCGGGTATTGCTTTTGCGTTAAGGTATCAAAGTACACCGCTCAACACCCCCTGCGTATGCGTATGTTTTATGGGGGAAGGTTCTGTAAACCAAGGCGTTTTTTACGAATCGTTAAACTTATCTATACTTTGAAAACTCCCGGTACTTTACATTATCGAAAACAATAGGTACTCTATGGGCACTAAAAGAGAAGACTCGTTTGTAGGTTCGTATATATCTAAAAAATTTAAAGGGTTTGATGTTTCTTGGGGGGTAATTAAAAAAGGTTTTTGTGTATATACGGTTAGGGATTACATAAACAAGGTGTCGAATAAGGTCCGTAAATACAACATCCCCAGCGTTTTAGAAATTTATACTTACAGGTATAAAGGACATTCTATGTCTGACCCAGACACTACTTACAGGCTTAAAGATGAGATCTCATCATACAAAGCAAGTAGGGACCCCATTACTAAATTTGAAAACATACTGTTATCTGAAGGTTTAATTAATACTAAATTAATCGGTAAAGCCTTAAACAGTATTAGATCTAAAATAAATTGATGTACAGCAAGATCTGATACGGCTAAATACCCCTCTAAAAGGTCTTTGTTTAATCAAATATATTGAGATATAGACCACTTATACTTTAAAAAAACAAAGGGTGTATATTTCTTTTAAAAATGTTAAAGATTTAATATGTTTAAATTCAATTTTGAAGAGGTATCGGTTCGTAAAGCTATAAACATAGCTTTAAAGGAGGAGATGTTACACGATAAAAAGGTGTTTTTAATAGGTGAGGAGGTGGGGCTTTTTAACGGGGCTTATAAAGTAACGGAAGGCTTACTAGGCTTTTTCGGGAGTATGAGAGTTATAGACTCCCCCATAAACGAAAACGGTTTTTGCGGTTTAGCTATAGGCGCCTCTTTAATTGGGATAAAGCCTATCGTAGAGTTTATGACCTGAAGTTTTTCTTACGTAGCTTTTGATCAAATAATAAACACTGCTGCCAATTTAAGATACATGTCTGGAGGTCAGATAAATATACCTGTAGTTTTTAGAGGTCCAGCTAACGGGGGTGTTGGTGTAGGATCTACACATTCACATACCCCACATAACCTGTATTCAACAGTTCCAGGTTTAAAAATAGTCAGCCCTTCAAATGCGTACGACGCTAAGGGTCTTCTTAAAAGCTCAGTAAGGGATTTAGATCCCGTATGTTTTTTAGAACATACAGTTACGTACAACAGGTTAGGTTTAGTTAGCTCTGCTAGTTACTTTATACCACTCGGCAAGGCTAATATAAAGTTAGTAGGTAAGGATATCACTTTAATTTCATACAGTAATACGTTAAATTTATGTTTAGAAGCTTCTTTATTTGTAAAGAAGGTGTATGGGGTAAGTGTAGAGGTTATAGATTTAAGAACTATAAGGCCTTTAGATGAACTAACTATACTAAAAAGTATTGTAAAGACCAATAAAGTTATCCTAGTAGAGGAGTGTAAACCTTTTTGTAGTGTATCTAGTTTCATAGGTTACTTAATCCAATCCAAGCTATTTTACTATTTAGATCGCCCTATTAAAACAGTAGTTAGCGTAGACTCACCAAATATATACAGTACTCCTTTAGAAAAAAAACAAATTCCCAATATAAAACACCTGGTCTCATCCATATTAAAAACTATATACTAAGCATACTATGTCTATTATAACGATAAAAATGCCTAAACTAAGCGACACTATGGTTTCAGGTAAACTATTAACTTGAAAAAAAAAAATAGGTGATAAGGTAGTTTTAGGGGACATTTTAGCAGAAATAGAAACGGACAAGACTACTATGGAGCTTGAGAGTTTTGATAATGGGGAGTTAGTAAATATATTTATAGGTGAGGGGGTGGTTGTGGATGTAGGTAATAAGCTCTGTGAACTTAAAGGTACGCTGGGAGCATACGAAACGGACGCCACCCCTAAACATAAAACTAAACCGCAACAGCAGGTTAAGGTTAAGACACCTAATAAAATACTAAATGGTAATGGTTTAACAGCTAAGTCGCCTTATTTAAAATCTTTAGAGTCGGTATTATGTAAACAGCCGGTGTCGGTAGAAAAGGTTAGCGTAGGGGAGTTTAGTGAGGGAACAAGTATTAAATTCTCCCCGAACGACAGGTTTATATCTAATAAAATGGTGTTAACAAAAAAACAAGTCCCACACTTTTACTTAGAGGTGTGTGTTGACATCACAAAAATGCTCCTGTTAAAGAAGGATTTATCGAGCTACAGTTTAACGGTCAATGATTTTTTACTAAAAGCTACCGCACTTGCTTTAGCAGATTGCCCTAAAATAAACTCCTCTTGGGTAGACCAAACCTTTTACTACGAGTATAGTAAGGTAAACTTGGGTTTTGCAGTAAATACCGAAAACGATGAGGTTTTAGTTCCCGTTATAAAAAACTGTAATAGTAAAAGTATACTTGAAGTAAGTTTAGAGGCTAAAGATCTTATAAAAAAGGCTCGCAGGGGTTTTGTTATACAAAACTCAAAACCTACGTTTACCTTAACAAATTTAGGTATGTATGGTATACAAAACTTTTTTGGAATAATAAACTTACCTAATTCGGGAATTCTTAGTGTAGGGGCTTCTTATAAAAAAATCAAGGTACCTTCTCTTTTAGAAAAGAATAATGTAAAACCCTTAGAATTCTCTGATAACGTAAACCTTTCATTTAGCGGAGATCATAGGGTATTAAACGGCGTTAAAGCCGCGGTTTTTCTAAATAAATTAAAATACTATTTAGAAAAACCCTTAACCTTGTTACTTTAAGTTATTACTTTAATCTAAACAGTTTATCTTTTAGAGAACTGGAAGCTTTTTCTAGCTTTAGGTTTACCGGTTTTCTTACGCTCTTTAATTTTACAATCCCTTCTTAAGTACTTTAAAGGTTTTAGTATAAACCTACTTCTTATATAATTTTCTTGAATCCCTTTACACAATGCTGATCTTATAGCGTAAGCTTGTGAACTTAAACCGCCACCTTTAACAAAGGAGCGGACGTTGAATACTTTAGATATACTTAAAATACTTAAAGTTTCTCTAGATACAATCCGATCGTTTTCTTTGGAGAAATAGTCTTTTATATCTTTATTATTGACTCAAAAAACCCCATTACCCCTACTTAGAATTACCCTAGCTACAGCTCTTTTTTTTTTACCTACTAACATACTAATTACAAAAGATTAAACTTGATTTTTGAGATACGTGAGGGTGTTTCTCTTCGGGATACACTTTAACATTCTTTATTACTAATGACATAAGGCTTCTTGTTTTAGGCAGCATTCTTTTAATTGAAAGAAATAACACCTTGTTTGAATTTTTATATATAAAGTCTTTAAAGCTAGTATATTTCTCATTTCCAAAGTAACCGCTATAGGTCATATAACTTTTCTTTATAAACTTATTTCCCGATAAGTTTATTTTTTTAGAGTTAAGTATGATTACAATGTCATTGCATTTTCTATTAAAGTTAAAGCTATTTTTATTAAAACCTCTAATTATGTTAGAAACGCTTACTGAGAGTTTACCCAGGAAGAAATCTTTAGCGTCTATGCAGTATCAGCGCTGATTTTGTTGAGTCTGAAGTTTATTCATGTAAGGAGTAATTACCATATAATTAATTAAAATTCAACTTAAAATATAACTGGTAAGGGAGGGATTTGAACCCCCGAAGAGTAAAACCCATCAGATTTACAATCTGCTTCCTTTAACCAACTTGGATACCTTACCTGCGTATACAGAATACACTTTTATATATAAAAAGTAAACACAAAAATACTTTAAAAATCCCTTATGTTTTTAGAATTGCTTAATATCATGATCAACCGGTTTACACCTAAACCTATACCACTCATATAAGGCACACCCCTCGTTAAGTTATCTATAAACTTTTTATCGTATAAAGACCTTTTGAATTTATTTTGTTTTACAAGAAGTTTACTTTGTATAAAAGGGTCTGTTTGTTCTGAGTATCCCGGAGCCAACTCCTTACCACTTATGTAAAGTTCAAATATATCAACAAACTTTGAGTTTAAGTTATTTAATTTAGCTAACGGGCATAAAATCCTCGGAAATTTTGTGACAAACGTCGGTTGCAAAAGTTTAGTTGAAACTAATTTATCAAATACAAAGTTATCTATGTTTTTTATTTTTAATAAGTTAAACCCTAAAGGTTTCTTTATACTTAAACAGTAGTTTTCTTTACCGAGCCTACTCATGTTAAACCAAAGTTTATTCCTAGTAAAAAGCCTTATGGTTTCTTGGTAATCTAGAACCCGTCAAACCTTATTTAAAAAAATAATGTTATTGAAGTTGATAATATATTTACAACCGTAGGTTTTGTAGTGTAACTCTTGTATTAAAGCGTATACTAACTTTACCATAAATCCGTATTTCGAAAAAGATGCGTACGCTTCGACCATTGTAAACTCGTTACTATGTATCATAGAACCACCTTCATTTCTAAAAACCCTACCTAACTCGAATACCCGGCTGCACCCACTTACCATAAGTTTTTTTAGGTAAATCTCCAATGAGATACGTAAGTAAAAGAACGAAAAACCACTGTTTGTTTTGAATGGTTTTGCTAAAGCCCCCCCAGGGTTTTTTTGGAAAACTGGAGTTTCAACCTCTATAAAGTTATTTTTGTATAAAAAAGTTCTTAAAAACCTAAGTACGTTACTCTTTAAATTTAGTTTTTTATGGTATTGGTAATCAGTACCTGTACCTCCCCCCCCACCACTGTTTTTAATTTTTTTAAAAATAAACTCTAACTTTAGCAGGCGGAGGGTCCTTTCTTTAGTTTCTGTTCAAAAGTATATGCCGTGGACATTTACAAAATCACCCACGTTTAATTTTTTTACCGCAAAGCTTAGCTTGTCGTTCTTTATAGATTGGAAGTACACCTGCATCTTAGCTTTGCCGTGCCGTACGTCAAAAAAAAGTACCTTCCCCATTGACCTTATACTAGACACACTTCCCCTAAATACACCGTTACCACCTACACCTTTAACCTCGTGTGTTTCATACACACCAAACATTTTATTTTTACTAGATTTAAATATACAGCTTAGGCTGTATTTGGAGTTACTTTTATTCATATAAGCTTTTAATTTTTAAATATTTATTTTTTACTGCACTTTTACCCCCTACACTACTTAGTTTTTTACATACAGATAAGTTCATTTTAAACAAACCTTTATTTTTTATAAATAAACTGGGTAACAGTATGTAATTCGAGGATTTCAGCATACTTCTTATAAAAAAAAGCTCGCTTTTTTTTATAAGAAGTATGCTTCTGTTAGGGTATTTATTTCTAGTATCTAAGGAGTTTATGTAGTTGTTAACGTATAAAAAACCGTCCTTGAGTGATACAAACGAATTTGATAGGTTAATACCCCCTTTTTTTATCAAACAAATGTCAGTCCCACGTAGTTTTATACCACAACTAATTACTTTAAGTATCTTTAATCTACTTAATTTCTTATTATTTAAGTTAAACATAGTGTGTAGTTAAGCAATAATTGTATTATACTTAAACATTATGGGAAAAAACACTTTAATTAGTCTATACAATAAGCAATTTTTAATAAAAGAAGGTGATCTTATATCAGTACCCTATAACCCCTTATATAAAACAACCGGTACCTTAGTCTTAAAAAAAATCCTGATGTTTAAAGGTTCCGAATGTTTTGTATTTGGAAACCCTTACGTTTGTTTTTTAAAAAGTAAAGTTTTTTTAAAAATAGTGAAAAGTTATAAAGAAAAAAACCTCATATTAAAAAAAAACAAACGTAAGGGTTTCCAAAAAAGGTTAGGTTTTAGTAAAAAGTTTATAACTATACAAGTCTTAAAAATAAATTAAAATAACTTATGGCTCAAAAAAAAGGACAGGGTACTTCTAAAAATAACAGAGATAGTTTAAGTAAAAAATTAGGTGTAAAGGTTTTTAGTAATACAAAAGTCTGCAGCGGTTATATTTTAGTTAGGCAAAGAGGTTATAAATTTAAACCGGGCTTAAATGTTTATTCTGGGAAGGACTTTACTTTACATTCAAAAAAGAGGGGGGTCGTTTTTTGATCAAAAAACAAAGTGAATGTGGTGTAGTACTTAATTATTTAATTTTTTTAAGTATCCACTTATCTTTAAACTCATTCCTTATACCCCCGATACCCCCTTCTATAGTAGGGTTAAGCACAGCTTTACTTGAAAAACTCCTGCTTTTTAAATAGTTAGAGTACTTTAACCTATACATAACATTCCTCTTTAAAAAAGTTGAAAGTTTATTAAAGTTTTTATTAACTAAACGTTTGTTTTTTGTAAAATAGGAAGTTCAGCTCTGTATTAATTTGTTTTGTAAAGTTAGATTATGTATAACGTCCTTACCTAACAACATGTAAGCTTTACTTATACTCAACATCCGAAAACACGCACTCTCGTAGTTTAAAACCAACCGGTTATCTGCTCTGTATGTAAAAACTCTATAAGGTTCTAATACCTCTTTACTGGCTATATCGTTTACTAAAACCCCAATATACGAGTTTTCTCCCTTAAAATACACAGGTTTTTCATTTAAGACATACAACGAAGCGTTTAAGCCTGCGACTAAACCTTGACTTGCGGCCTCTTCATACCCTGTAGTTCCGTTTATCTGACCTGCCAAAAAAAGACCTTTTACGTTCTTACACTCTAAAGATGGTGTTATATTTACTGATGGTATATAATCGTACTGTATAGAGTAACCTGGTTTAGTTATAAAACACCCCTCTAACCCCTTAATATTCTTTAGTAATTTGTACTGTAATTTTAAAGGTAGTGAGTTAGACACACCACTCACATACCACTCATCTGTTTTTAAGCTTTCAGGTTCTAAAAAAACTTTATGTTTCGGGTTCGTTTTAAATTTAATTATTTTATCTTCTATACTAGGACAGTAGCGAGGCCCCATGTAGTTTTCTTTGGAATAGGATCTAGAGTTATGGATATTATCGTATACCCAACTATGTACGCTTAAGTTAGTATTTGTAATTCAACAATCTCTAAAAACTTTAAGGTTTTGCTTTTGTTTTGCATACCCAAAATATGTGGGCGACTTATCACTTTTCTGCCTATAACATTTACTAAAGTTTATACTAGATCCTAAAACTCTAGGGGGTGTTCCTGTCTTAAAAACCCTCGTTTCAACCCCAAAACTTTTGAAATTTTGCGAAAGTCCCTTACCAAACTGGTTATACCTTGTGGTATGGTTACTTTTACCTATAAACACATCCCCATTTATGTAAGTACCTGTAGTAATTATTACAGCCTTGCTATATACACTAAAACCTAAATTAAGTCGAACCCCCTTTACACTACACTTAGATACTATTACCTCCTCTACTGAAGCTTGTAGAAGTTTTATCCTTGGGTTAACGCTTAGCCTTTGCTTTACACCCATACTGTAAGCAACCTTATCACACTGTATTCTTGGTGATTGTACAGACTCCCCTTTAGACGAATTTAATAATTTAAAATGGATTCCGGAGTCGTTAGCCTGTTTACCCATAACCCCCCCTAAACTATCTATTTCACAAACCAAGTGCCCTTTAGCTTGCCCCCCTACAGAAGGGTTACAATTCATTTGTGAGAGCGTATCTAAATTACTGGTTATTAACAATACGTTAATCTTAAATTTAGAGGCTATATTTATAGCTTCACACCCTGCATGACCTCCCCCGCATACAATAAGATCGTACTCTCCTTTAATGCTCATAAGTATAAAGGTTTATTTACCAATACAGAATTTAGAAAATATAGAGTTTAACAGTATTTTACTACTAAACCCCCCCCTCAATTCTTTTATCTTTTTTAATTTACTGTATACCAGTACAAGTTTTTTAGTATTAAAACTACAGCTACCTAGTACATTTAAAATGCTTAGGGATTGTTTCAAGGAACCCTCCTGCTTTTTTGTTAATAAAAAAACTCAACCCCCTCTAACGTCAACCCCTTTAAGTAATCCCTGCATACTTAAAAAAATTAAAAATTTTAATCTTCTAACCCCAAAGGGCTTTTCTATTATAGACGTGGGTATTACCCTAAACTTTTTAAATTTTTTTAAAAAAACTTTAATGTAGGGGTTTTTACTGTAATTTTTGTACGAATCCGCCTTATTTAATACTATTAAAGAGTTTGTTTTCCTTAAACACTCCCTTAACGTACTCATAATAAAACTTTTTCTTGTGTATAAGTCTACGATCCATATATAGAAACCAACCCCACTTATTCTTTTTAAAGTATTTGATACGCCTATACTATTTAACCCTACACCCTTAGTTTTATATATTCCAGCCGTGTCTAAGAATACTAAAGGTAGTTTTTCTAAACCTTTACATATGCTATCACGCGTTGTACCTTCGTGTAAGCTTACTATAGATAATTTTTTTTTAAACAGTGTGTTTAAAGTACTACTTTTTCCTACATTGGGCGCCCCCAGCATCGAAAGGTTAACCTTTCTATAAGTTAAGCACTTGTTTTTTTGTAATAACCCCCTTATTAACTTTTGTAAAGTAATTGTTTTTAAAGTTATAAGTCCACTTCCGTACATGTCTATAAGTCTGCTTTCTAGAGAACCTTCTAAATATAAAATTATACCTTCTATATGTTTTTCTAAAAAAAGCATTGTTTTAGAAAATACCCCAGAAACCTCCGTATTGATGCTATGTAAAAAATCTACAGAGTTAACGTTTGATAATTTACATATAGAGTCCGCCTGGACCAGATCCAACTTACCATTAATAAACGCTCTCTTTGTAAACTCTCCGTTACGCGCCCTTACTAAACCAAACCTCTTAATTAAATCATTAACTATAAATTCTGTTATTAGTAAATTACCATGGTTAAATACTTCAACTAAATCCTCCCCGGTATAGGATTTAGGTTTTTTATAAAATATAAAACTTACCTGATCTATTAGTTTTGTATTCGTTTTGTAGTTATGCATGTATACCCTTCTAGGTTCTATTTTCTTTAGTTTATTATTTTTAAAAAAATTAATAACCTCTTTAGTTTTCTCTCCAGAAATTTTTATAATATGTATGGCCGAACTATTATCTTTACCTAAAGAGGCTATAATAGTATTTTTTCTATAATTATTTTTTAATATCATTGTTTTATTGTTGACTTACTTTTTATATGGTATAGAATTTAATCTTATCGGAGACAATACGTAATTTTACTACGTACAACGAACACATTACAGTTTGATTTTGTATATAAACTAAAAAAAACGTAATTCTAAATAAAAAAAAATATAAACACTAAAGGTTTATATAATACATTATATTATAACAGTAGTAGTAAGAGAAAAAAACAACTATTAAATACCAATAAATAAAAATAAAATATTGAAATAAATTATTTCTATAAAATAAGAGTTTGATCCTAGCTCAGAATAAACGCTTGCGACGTGGTTTAGACATGCAAGTTGAACGATAACTGTTAAGTTATAGTAGCGAACGGGTGAGTAATGTACAAATAACCTGCCTTTAGGATAGGAATAACCCTTTGAAAAAAGGATTAATACCTTATACTATTTTCCTAGTTAAAACTAGGAAACATTAAAGTTCGAGAAGACGCCTAAAGAGGGGTTTGTATCCTATCAAGTTAGTTGGTAAGGTAAATGCTTACCAAGACTAAGACGGGTAGCCGGTCTGAGAGGATGTACGGCCACACTGGAACTGAGACACGGTCCAGACACCTACGGGTGGCAGCAGTTTCGAATCATTCACAATGGGCGAAAGCCTGATGATGCGACGTCGCGTGAAGGAAGAAGGTTTTTTAATCGTAAACTTCTGTCGTTGGTGAACAAAAAATAAACTAATAATTTATAAATTGAGTTAATCCAAAAAGGAAGTAGTGGCTAATTCCGTGCCAGCAGCCGCGGTAATACGGGAACTGCAAGCGTTATTCGGATTTACTGGGCGTAAAGAGTACGTAGATTGTTGTGCAAGTTAAATGTGAAATCTTAAAGCTTAACTTTAAAACTGCATTTAAAACTACACGACTAGAGTATCAAAGGGGTAAGTGGAATTTCAAGTGTAGCGGTGAAATGCGTAGATATTTGAAAGAACACCAAAGGCGAAGGCAACTTACTGGGGGATTACTGACATTAAAGTACGAAAGCGTGGGTAGCGAAAGGGATTAGATACCCCTGTAGTCCACGCTGTAAACAATGTACACTGTATCTTGGAAAAATTTTATTTTCAGGATGTGAGCTAACGCATTAAGTGTACCGCCTGAAGACTACGGTCGCAAGACTAAAATTCAAAGGAATTGACGGGGACCCGCACAAGCGGTGGAGCATGTGGCTTAATTCGATACAACGCGAAGAACCTTACCTGGATTTGACATGTTGTAGACAGGGTGCGAAAGCATTTTTTCATAAAAGACTACTGCACAGGTGCTGCATGGCTGTCGTCAGCTCGTGTCGTGAGATGTTCGGTTAAGTCCGGTAACGAGCGCAACCCTCGTTTTTAGTTACTAACAGTTAATGCTGAGATATCTAGAAAGATAAACTTCTCTTAAGAGGTTAGAAAGTGGGGATGACGTCAAGTCCGTATGGCCTTTATATCCAGGGCTGCACACGTGCTACAATGCTTAAGACAATAGGAAGCGTAGCTGTGAAGTGAAGCAAATCCAATAAACTTAAGCTTAGTTCGGATTGAAGTCTGCAACTCGACTTCATGAAGTTGGAATCGCTAGTAATGGTATATCAGCAATGGTACCGTGAATACGTTCTCGGGTCTTGTACACACCGCCCGTCACGTCATGAAAGTTGGTTTTATCTAAAGAATAAGGAGTAGCTTTTTATGTGAAAATTGTTTTAAGGTTGGGCCGATGATTGGGACGAAGTCGTAACAAGGTAGCCGTAGGGGAACCTGTGGCTGAATCAATTATATAAGAAATCTTTTTTTTATTTAAACTTAAGTAGTTTAGTAGTTGTTTTTATAATACCCCTCTCTTTAAACTAGAAAAGGGGGGTTGTAGCTTAGTTGGGAGAGCGTCTGCTTTGCACGCAGAAGGCCATCGGTTCAAATCCGATCAACTCCAATTAGACAGTTTAATCCAGTCTGCTACACCACTGTTAATATAATTAAAAAATACATTTAAGCGGGTTTATAGCTCAGTTGGTTAGAGCGTACGCTTGATAAGCGTAAGGTCGGTAGTTCAAATCTACTTAAACCCATATTTTATAAAGATACTATAAGTATAGAGTTAAGTTTTTGATAATAAAAAAGATCAAAACGTTATTTGTTTATCAACTAATAAGAGCAGTTAGTGGATGCCTTGGCGATACAAAGCGATGAAGGACGTAATATATACGAAAGCCCATACTACTTTAATGCGTAGTGATGGGCGTATCCGAATGAGGAAACTTAATCTTTTGAAAAATAGATTTGTTATTATTGAATACATAAATAATAAACAGCTAACCTGTTGAAGTGAAACATCTCAGTAAACAGAGGAAAAAAAAGCGAAAGCGATTTTCTTAGTAGTGGCGAGCGAAACGAAATTAAGTCCAAACTAAAAATCTGTATATTTACAATATACATTGTTTTAGGGTTGTAGGTATAATCTTATTAGATCTTATGTTTTTATATACATGAATTTTTTGGAAAAAAAAGCCTTAGAGAGTTAAAGCCTTTTAAATCGTATAGAAACAGTAATTTTTATGTCCATAGATTATAACCTGAGTAATACGTTATACGTGAAGTTACGTATGAAGTAACGCAGACCATTGCGTAAGACTAAATATTAAGTATCGACCGATAGTGAACTAGTACCGTGAGGGAAAGGTGAAAAGTACCCTAGAAAAGGGAGTGAAATAGAACCTGAAACTAACTGCTTACAAGCGGTCAAAGTCTTTTTTTAGAGATAATGGCGTACCTTTTGCATAATGGGTCTGGGACTTATTATTTAAAGCAAGCTTAAGGTTTTTTCAAACTGGAGGCGGAGTGAAAGCTAGCTTTAACAGAGCGTTTTTAGTTTTGAGTAATAGACCCGAAACGAAGTGATCTACCCATGATCAGGTTGAAGTTTAGGTAAAACTAAATGGAGGACCGAACCGGTAAACCTTGAAATGTTTTCGGATGAATTGTGGGTAGGGGTGAAAGGCCAATCAAACTTCGTAATAGCTGGTTCTCCCCGAAATATATTTAGGTATAGCCTTCCACGCTTATAATTGGGGGTAGAGCACTAAAAAAATTAGGGCTTTAAACCAAAGTACCGAATTTTATTAAACTCCGAATACCAATTAATGTAGTGGAGGAGTCAGACAGTGGGGGTAAGCTTCATTGTCGAGAGGAAAACAGTCCAGATTGTAAAATAAGGCCCCTAAACTACAACTAAGTGTTTTAAAGGAAGTAATTTTACAAAGACAGTAGGGATGTTAGCTTAGAAGCAGCAATCATTTAAACAGTGCGTAATAGCTGACCTACCGAGTAATTTTGCACCGAAAATGATCGGGACTAAGTTGTATGCCGAATTTACAAACTTAATTATTTTTTAAATTAAGTGGTAGGGGAGCGTTCTAAATGAGTTGAAGTTTTCAAGAAATTGTTTATGGATTGTTTAGAAGTGAGAATCCAGACATAAGTAACGAATTTATGGTGTAAATCCATTTCGCCGTAAGGATAAGGTTTTCTAAGCAAGGTTCGTCCTCTTAGAGTTAGTCGATATCTAAGACGAGGCTATTAGCGTAGTCGATGTGCAATAGGTTAATATTCCTATACTAGTTATACATTTATATTTTAAAAAGTGACGAAAAAAGCTAATTTAAGTGTAGAGCTGATATACTACATTGAAGTACCTATTGAACTATAGTTTTAACTATAGTTAAAAGAAGTACGAATAGTTTTTAATTTAATTAAAGAATTAAAAATTTAAACATGCTAAATTTCCAAGAAAAGCTTTTTAAAAGGTGTATTAACTAATCGTACCGCAAACCGACACAGGTATCCGAGATGAATATTCTAAGGCGTGCGAGTTAAATTTTCTTAAGGAACTCGGCAAAATTGCTCTGTATCTTAGGTAAAAAGAGTGCCTTTTTATAAGGTTGCAGTCAAAAGACCCAAGCGACTGTTTAGCAAAAACACAGCTCTCTGCTAAATCGAAAGATGATGTATAGAGAGTGACACGTGACCAATGCGGAAAGGTGAAATCTTAATGTTTAAGCATAAAGTTTAAGCCCCCGTGAATGTCGGCCGTAACTATAACGGTCCTAAGGTAGCGAAATTCCTTGTCGGGTAAATTCCGACCTGCACGAATCGTGTAACGACTTGGGTGCTGTCTCAAGAAAATGCTCGGTGAAATTGTAGTCGCTGTGAAAATGCAGCGTACCTGCAGAAGGACGGAAAGACCCTATGAACCTTTACTGTATCTTAATATTGATATTTAAGGGTTAATGCGTAGCATAGGTGGGAGGTTATGATGATTGATTTTAGGATTAATTTGAACCGTTAGTGAAATACCACCCTTTAATTTTTAAAAATCTAACCTTCTTCTATTACTAGAAGAGGGACAGTGTTAGGTGGTCAGTTTGACTGGGGCGGTCTCCTCCTAAAGAGTAACGGAGGATCACAAAGGTATTTTCAAATCGGTCAGTAATCGATTGTTGAGCGTATGGGTATATAAATGCTTTACTGTAAGACATACAAGTCGAGCAGTTGCGAAAGCAGGTCCAAGTGATCCGGTAGTTGGGGATGGAACCGCTATCGCTTAAAGAATAAAAGGTACTCTAGGGATAACAGGCTTATCACGCCCAAGCGTTCACAGCGACGGCGTGGTTTGGCACCTCGATGTCGACTCATCACATCCTGGGGCTGAAGAAGGTCCCAAGGGTTCGGTTGTTCGCCGATTAAAGTGGTACGTGAGTTGGGTTCAGAACGTCGTGAGACAGTTCGGTTCTCTATCCTCTGTAGGCGTTGAAAATTTGAGGAATTCATTTTTTAGTACGAGAGGACCAAAAATGACGTACCTATGGTGTATCGGTTGTTCTGTCAAGGGCATGCCGAGTAGCTAAGTACGGAAAGAATAAGTACTGAAAGCATCTAAGTACTAAGTTATTTCCAAGATTAAATTTTCTTAAAGTAAATATACTTTTATAGAATCCTAAAAGACGATTAGGTTGATAGGTTATAGGTGTAATCGCGGTAACGCGTTTAGCTTTATAAAAACTAATAATTCTAAGGTTTATAAACAGATAACGTAAAAATCACAAATAAATTTAATAAAAACTAATAAAAAAATTATCAGACATTCCGGTAACTATAGGTTAAAAGGACACACTTGTAACCATTCCGAACACAAAAGTTAAGCTTTAACCGCTGAGGGTAGTCGTAAAGGCGAGAGTAAGTTAATACCGGGATGTCCCTAAATTAAAAATAATTTAATAAATAAATTGACTTTCCCCGTACTTTTTTATTCACTAAAACTTGTATGAATAGTTTAAATTATAATAATATACTAATAACGGGAGGTTCGGGTTACATAGGTTCAGTTTTAGTACCAGCCCTTTTGTATTTAAATTATAATGTTACTGTAATAGATAATTTTTATTACAAACAAACAAGTTTGTTACCTAATTGTTATAGTAAAAACTTTACTATAATAAATGGGGATTGCAGAGATGAGAAACTCTTAACCGAACATTTAAATAAGTGTGGGGTAGTTATACCTTTAGCTGCTATAGTAGGTGCTCCTTTATGTTCAAAAGACCCGTTTAACGCTAAAAGCATAAACGAAGACGCTATTATAAAACTCTGTTCTCTCCTTAAAGAGGGTCACAGGGTTATATACCCTACTACAAATAGTGGTTATGGTATAGGTCAGAAGGGGAAGTTTTGTGACGAAAATACCCCTTTAAACCCTATATCTTTATACGGAAAGACTAAAGTAGCTGCTGAAAAGGCTGTTTTGGGTAGAAAAAATAGCATATCCTACAGATTAGCAACTGTATTTGGAACATCTTCTAGAATGAGGCTTGATCTATTAGTAAATGATTTTGTCTATAGAGCTGTTAATGACAAATGCGTAACTATATTCGAAGGTCATTTTAAACGTAACTACATACACATTAGAGATGTTGTTCGAGCTTTCTTATTCGCCATATCCAATTTTTCGCGAATGAAAGGCAATGCTTATAATGTAGGCTTAAACAAAGCGAACCTATCTAAACTTGAACTTTGCGCTATAATTAAAAAGTCTCTGCCTGAATTTATATTTAGGGAAGACTCTACTGGTTTTGATCTGGATAAACGAGATTATATAGTATCTAACGATAAGCTAATGTCATTGGGTTTTAACCCGTTAGATTCTCTAGAGTCCGGTATTGAAGAATTAAAGAAGGCTTACGTATTTATAAAAAACAACCACTACTCTAATGTGTAGTTTTTTTAATACCGTAATACTAGTCGGGGGTTTAGGAAGTAGGATAAAGGTCCTTTTTCCTAACTTACCTAAACCACTAATCCCTGTGTATAATAAACCCCACCTATTTTTTATAATCAGTTATTTTTATAAATGCGGGTTGAGGGTTTTTACATTAGGAGTAGGTTTTAAATCCGAATTATTCGAGTCTTTTTTTAGTGCAAACAAAAAACTCTTTAACTTTAGCACCTCTTTAATATTAGACTCCGGGTGAACCGGTACGGGGGGGGCTTTAATTAGCATGTCAAAGTATCTAAATAATAAGGTCTCTTTAGTTTTTAACGGCGACTCCTTTTTTAAACCATTTTTTAAAGGATACGTATCTTCTTTATTAGACGGGAACGTGTTTTTAGACGTACTGCTGGGTAACTGTGCGATACCATCCAATATCAGTAGCTACGGATCCATACTTTTTAAAGACGAGGGTCAGAGGGTAATTAGGTTTTTAGAAAAATTTAAATTTAAAAGTTACCCTTCTTCTGTAAATACAGGCCTCTACGTTTTTAAAACTAAAACCTTTAAAAGTTTAATAAACTCCTATTTTATAAACAATAAACTACTCTTAAATACTGATATCTCTTTAGAGAGGGGTTTAATACCTTTAATACTTAATAAATTTACGGTAGCTGGAGGTTTTTATAGGGGTTTTTTTGTAGACACAGGAACTCCCTGTAGGTACAGAATAAAATAAAAAACTACACTAAAGCGATTATGTTCGTATGTAAAACCCCTTACAGGGTATCTTTTTTTGGAGGAGGTTCTGATTACCCAAGGTGATTTAATAAGCATTCAGGTGAAGTTATAGGTTCCAGTATCGATAAGTATAGCTATTTAATAACGAAAAGAGTTAAACCTCAGCTATACACCACCAATAACTATAAATTCAAAGTAACTTGAAATAACGTAAGTTATTACCAAAAACTAAGGGAGGTAGAAAACGTTTCTTTCAGAAAAATACTATTTTATTTCTTTTCTAAAAGTAATTTTAAAGCCTGTAAAAGCTGTTTTAACTTTACCACCTTTAGTGATATTTCATCAGGAAGTGGTATGGGTTCAAGCTCAGCTTTTACAATAACACTACTAAACAGTTTATACCTCTTGTTTAATGTAAAAAAAAGTAAAGTTACCCTTATACAAGAGGCTGTTTATGTAGAACAGTTTATATTACAGGAAGCTGTCGGTTGTCAGGACCAAGCTTTAACGTGCTTTGGAGGTCTAAATCTAATAAAATTCTACAGAAATAATAAATTTAAAGTACTGACCTTTAAAAATTTAAGTAAAAAGCTTCTTTTAAGTGAACACTCCCATTTATTTAATACTGGTTGTGTTAGGTTATCTTCTAACATAGCATCTAGCTATTTAAAAAATGTAAGCTCTAACGAGTCTAAAATAAAAAGTTACAGGTCTTTCTTAAAGGATTTTGTACATTTATTATGTACAGATAGTAATGTAGGTTTTATACCAAAATCAGGTGACCTTTTACATAAGGCTTGGCTTATAAAAAAAAGCTTAACCCCCGGTATTACTAATTCCGGTATAGACGTTATGTATAGTAAAGCTTGTAGTACAGCTGGGGTTGTAGGGGGTAAACTTTTAGGAGCCGGAGGTGGTGGTTTTCTATTCTTATTATCTAAATACAAACGTAACCCTTCTTTGAATTATAACTTAAAACAACATTTAAAGCTTCCATTCAACTTTAATAACGAGGGTACCTCATACACTAAAATTTAATTAAATTTAGGTTTAAATTATAAATATATATATATACTATATAGTTAATTATATGAATAAAGATACGGTAAGTGGGTTAATAACAGAGTTAGACCTAATAAATTTTGAAAATAAAGTAGCGGACTACTTTAATAAAGCTAAAATAAGGTTCCCTATACATTTAAATTCTGGGAATGAGAAAAATTTAATAAGTGTATTTAAAACAATTAAAGAATCTGACTGAGTATTCTGTTCTTGACGAGCCCATTACCAATGCATTTTAAAAGGGGTTCCTCAGGACGAGTTATTTAAAGCTATAGTTAATGGCAGGTCTATAGCTTTAACCTTTCCTAAGCACAGGGTTTTTTCTTCAGCTATAGTTACAGGTATCATACCTATAGCTGTAGGTGTAGCTTTATCCTTAAAAAAAACAGGGGTAACTGATCAAAAAGTGTATTGTTTTATGGGTGAAATGACTTCCGAAAGCGGTTCAGCTTACGAAAGTATTAAGTACAGTATCAATCATAAATTACCAATACATTTTATTATTGAAAATAACGAGAAATCCGTGTGTACAGGTACACGATTAGTTTGAGGTTTAAATAAGTTTACTTTTGAGGGAGGGGATAACTCTTACATAACGTTTTATTCCTATAAAAGTAAGTATCCCCACTCAGGTGCTGGTTCTAGAATACAATTTTAACTTAACACAAATAAAAATATAAACATAACCAATGAAAAACTATTTTAATAATTTAAAAAACGCGATGTTGGTACTGTCCAAAGACCCTAGAGTTATTTTTTTAGGTCAATCTGTATCATGTCCGGGGACTGGAATGTTCAATACCCTTAAAGACATAAATAAAAATAAGCTGGTAGAGCTACCCGTTTCTGAGGATTTTCAAATGGGTGTATCTAACGGTTTAGCATTAAATAACATGGTACCTGTTAGTATATTCCCTAGGTGAAATTTCCTGGTCTTAGCGTTTAATCAAATAGTTAACCATTTAGATAAGATGGCAGACCTATGTTCGAATAAGGTAAAAGCTAAGGTTATAATTAGGACGGCTATAGGCTCTGAAAGGCCTCTGTACCCCCAGATTCAACATGTAGGTGACTTTACTGATAGTTTAAGAGGTATGTGTAGTAATTTAGAGGTTATAAGGTTATATAACTCTAACGACATATTACCTAGCTATAAAAAGGCCCTTTACCGAAGGGATGGGGTTAGTACAATTTTAGTAGAATACGGAGATTTTTATAATGAGAAGTAACGTAAGCTGACCTTTAATGCAAAGTAACATATCTAAACTTTCTTTAAAGGCTGTAAAAAAACATATATCCGGAAAAAACCCCATACTTACAAATTCTAAAAACGTACGTATTTTCGAACGAAACTGATCGGAGTGGTTAGGTGTAAAGTACTCTACCATGTTAAATTCAGGATCATCCGCTAATTTCATAACTATATCCGTTATAAAACAACTTTTTAAAGAATTTTATATCTTTGTCCCTTCACTTACATGGTCTTCCGATATAGCATCTGTAGTATTTCAAAACATAAAACCCATACTAGTAGATATTTGTTTAAAGACACTGGCGTTTAGTACTTCAGACGTAATGAATAAGGTGTACAACATAAGGGCGGTTAGTGGGTTAAAACCTACAATAATACTATTTATGACTCATATACTAGGTTTAAAGGGGTTTACTACTAACTTTTTACATGAATTACGACAAGTACCAAACCTTTATATAGTGGAGGATGTTTGTGAATCACACGGTGCTTTTCATAAAAATAAACTGCTAGGTTCGTTTGGTTGGGTATCGAACTTTTCTTTTTACTACGCCCACCACTTGAGTACTATAGAGGGGGGTATGGTGTGTACTAATGATAGGAGGGTGTATGAACTTACTAGAATGTTTAGATCTCATGGTATGCTACGAGAATCTCAGTCAGACTATATAAAAAACAGGTACCATTCTATATTCAAAAACTTAAACAGTGACTTTATATTTACAGTCCCCGGGTTTAATATGAGGTCGTCGGAGATCAACGGCATATTAGGTTACGAGCAGTTACCTTACTTAAACTGTAAGAACATACAAAGGTCTAAAAACTTCATACTTTTCCTAAAACAACTGGATAACACCCTTTTCTTTACACAATTTATAACTAAAGGGAACTCTAACTACGCGTTAATATTAGTATTAAAGGGAGGTAGTTTAAAGTTTAGGGATAAGGTAGAGGCTGTTTTAAACCGTGAAGGGGTTGAATATAGACGAGGTTTATCAGGTGGGGGGAACCAGTCTTTACAGCCTTACGTGTTAAGTAGTTTAGGGTTAAACAAAAGGTATAGGGTAACGGAGTATGTCCACTTCTTTGGTTATTATATCGGAAACTACCCTGAATTAAAACCCTCTAAAATATCTCTTTTGTGTAAAAAATTAAACAATAGTTGTTGTTCAAAAACACAATAATTGGTATAAAGTTAACAGTTATGAATAAAAAAAATAAACTAGATGTTCTTTTTATAAATCCAGATTCTTCCTCAAAAGCTTATCAGGGGTTAAGTGCACAGTTTAGCGCTATAGAAACACCTACATGGTCCTTATTACTTGCTCAAAGTTGTAGATCAAAAGGTTTTACTGTTAGTATATTAGATTGTGGGGCTGAAAACATAAGTTTAGAAGACTCATTTACCCGTATAGTGAACTTAAATCCTAGGTTAATTTGTTTTGTTGTTTACGGTCAAAACCCCAATTCTGGTACAACAAACATGATAGGTGCACGGGAGTTATCTATTTTTTTGAAAAAAAACGGTATAAAAACTAAAATAGCCTACGTGGGTTCTCACGTTAGTGCACTCCCCAAAGAAGTTTTATCCAACGACGACGTAGATATAGTTCTATTGAATGAAGGTGTTTACGCACTTCACAACTTACTCTCTTCTGATATGGAGTGTGACCTAAAAAATGTTAGAGGTATTGGTTTTAAAACAAAAGAAGGTGCTTTAAAGTTAAATTTGCCCGAAAAACTAGTTCCGTTAGCTAAAATGGATACGGACTTACCGGGATACGCTTGAGACTTGTTACCTTATAAAGAAAAACCCTTAGATTTATACAGAGCCCATTTTTGACACGCCGAGTTTAACTTTAATAAAAGGGTTCCTTTTGCTGCGATCTACACGTCCTTGGGTTGTTTGTTTAAATGTGATTTTTGCATGATAAACATACTAAATAGGGTTAATAACGATGAAACTTCTGTAGCCTCTAGTTTTTCAGGCATGCGTTTTTGATCTACTGAGTTTATATTAACAGAGTTCGATAAGCTTAATAAGTATGGGGTTAAAAGTGTTAGGTTAAGTGATGAGATGTTTTTTTTAAATAAAAGATATTTCGAACCTTTAATAGACAGCTTAATAACTAGAGAGTATGGGTTTAGAATGTGATCTTACTCCCGTGTAGATACCGTTAAACCTTTATATTTAGAAAAGTTTAAAAAAGCCGGTATAAACTGATTAGCTTTAGGTGTCGAGGCTGCGAATCAAGAAGTAAGGAAAGAGGTATCTAAGGGGACTTTTAAAGATGTTAACATTCGTCAGGTCTGTAAAGATATTCGTAATAGTGGTATAAACGTAATATCCAACTATATTTTTGGATTTCCTGACGATACAAAAGATACCATGAAACAAACTTTAGATCTAGCGTTAGAGTTAAATACAGAGATGGCTAACATGTACCCCTGTCAAGCACTACCAGGAAGTCCTTTATATAGAGCAGCTATAACTAATAATTGGGAGTTACCGACTTCCTACGAGGGGTATGCGTTTTTATCTTATGAAACTAAACCCCTCCCAACTAAACATGTTTCCGCTAAGGATGTTTTAGCTTTTAGAGACCAAGCCTGACAAGTTTACTTTTCAAGTAAAAGGTATTTAGATTTAGTAGAAAGGAAGTTTGGTTCTGTTCAAAAAGATAATGTAGTAGCTATGTCAAAAATAAAACTCCGTAGAAGGCTTTTAGAGGAGTAGTTTGAGATGAATAAACCCCTTATTTCCATAATAACAACCTGTAAAAATTCTGAAAAAACTATCGAAAGTTGCATAAAAAGCATACTAAACCAAACGTACCCCTATATAGAGTACATAATACAGGACGGTGGTTCTGTCGATAAAACCCTAGCAATCTTAAATAAATATAAAGGCTTAGTAAAGGTATATAGTAAGGGCGATAGGGTGGCTGATGAAGGTCTTATATCTTGTTACTCTAAATGCACAGGTTATTGAATAGGTACTTGCTTATCAGACGAAGTTTTAAAGGTAGATGACGTAGATAAAGTAGTTAATATTATAAACTCAAACACTACGTATTTAAATTCAGGGGCTGTGTACTCTAACTGCGAGGTAATTAATTTTTCTAAGAATAAGGTTAAGCGTAACGTCTGGTGAGCTTCTAAAACATACGGTTTAGACTCCTTTTTAAAGAGAAGGTTAAAAATTCCTTTGTTAGGGACTTTCTTTAATAATAGAGTTTTAACTAGCTGTGGTATTAAACATTTTAGATGGGGTTTTGATTGCGCAGAGAATGAGCTTTTTTTACGGGTATCTTTAATTTCAGATATACTTTATATAGGTTCTTCTGTAGGTTCTTATTTTGTAGAAGGCTCTAATCTTAGTATACAACCAAACGCCGTATATATACAGATGAGGGGTTTGTTTAGGTTGTTAGAAAAAAATTTAAATTATAAGTGTCAGGTACCTTTTTATTTTAAAAAAATAAATACATACAGGAGTAAACAACTGATGTATTTAGCCTATAAATTTACAGAGACTAAGTCTATTAAAGAAGCCTTCGACTGTTACTTTACCTCTACAAAATACCAATTTAATTTAAAAGACTTAGTTAAGTTCAACTTTCATTTAATTAAAAACTCTACTTTTAAGGTAAACCCCTTACTTTTAGGTAAGTTAATTAAAAAGGTAAGAGGTTTATTCTAAAAGTTTAGTGCTAAATGTGTATCGTGTGAGGTAGTTCTGAAACTAAAAGTTTTGTACATATTTGAATCTATAACCATACATTTTCTGGAATTAGTGACCAGTTAGAGTTTTTTATAAAAACCTTTAGGGATTTCGGGTACGGCGTATCCGTTTCAAAGTTCCCTAAAAAAAACTCTTTGAACTTTGTTATAGAAAACTTTTCAACTATTAGGGATAGGCAAATACTCGTGGATTTTTGTTTAACAAATAAGAAAAGGGTGTCTGTTATAATGACAGAGCATGTAGACTTTATAAAGAATAGTGTATACTTTCATGGAAAAAATTTAACTGACAGTAGTGATTATATGGCTCAAACTACAAAAATCCAGAGGGTACTTGGACTTATAGAGTGTAGTAAGTTTATAAATAGTTTAGTTAGCTTAGGGGACTTACCTACTTTAAATAACTTGAGTACCTTTTTACCTAGTATACCCATATATAGGTTACCCTTCCCGTCTATAAAGTTTTTTTTAAATGAAAGTGGGTTACGTAATGATTTTTTATTTATAGGTGCGTTGACAACCTACCGAAAAGAGTTGATTAAAGGTATCTGCGGTTTTGGGTTTAACGTATGCTTCCCTAATTTTAAGAGAAACTTTTTTATTTCAAGAAAGCTACGAAATCACTATGTAAGTAGTAGTAAGGTAGTCTTAAATATTCCTCAGGTTAAAGATTGGTTTTGGTTATCTACTATGAGGGTTATAGTTTCTTTAGCTAACGGTAAACCTACATTATCTATAAATAGCCAAGACTTCTCTGAAATACATAACTGCGTTTATCAAACTAAAAGCGTATTTTTATTCGATAAACGTAACCTACTTTTTTTATTAAAGAATTGGTTTTTTCTATATAAAAAGGCTTACCTTTGGTATATGAATAGCGCGGCCTTATTTAGGAGAAGAACTTCTTTTTTTGAAAAATTCTTAATTAAATGGTTTAGGGATGAGCTGATTAACCTTTAATTTAATTAATTTAATAAAAATTTTTATTTACAAAATAAACTAGTTCATTTTAATATAAAAAAAGCCTTTATAGCTTAATTGGTAGAGTATGTCCTTGGTAAGGACATGAATAACGGTTCAACTCCGTTTAAAGGCTTTATATTAAATAAATTAAAACAACATAAACAATTAAATATGAAAAAGGAGTTTAAAAGGAGTGGTTCACACATTAATGTTGGTACTATAGGGCATGTTGATCACGGTAAAACTACGTTAACAACCGCTTTACTGAAGGTTCAATCAGATAAGAAATTGGCTGAGTTTAAATCGTATGCTGAAGTTGCAAAAGGAGGTACTGTACGTGATGAATCTAAAATAGTAACCATATCTGTAGCTCACGTAGAGTACTCTACAAAAACAAGGCATTACGCCCATGTCGACTGTCCAGGACACGCTGATTTTGTTAAAAACATGATAACCGGTGCTGCTCAAATGGACGCCGCTATACTTGTAGTTAGTGCTGCTGACGGTCCTATGCCTCAAACACGAGAGCATATACTACTTGCTCGCCAAGTAGGGGTTCCCCACATAGTAGTATTTTTAAATAAAGCTGATTTAGTTAATGATGAAGAACTTTTAGAATTAGTAGAGATGGAAGTTAGGGATTTGTTAACTAAATATGATTTTGATGGTGATAATATAGATATAATTAGAGGTAGCGCTTTAAAGGCATTACGTGGGGAGGACACTTCATCGGTTGATAGGCTGCTAGAAGTTTTAGATACAAAAATACCTCTCCCTAAGAGGGATGTGGATAAGGATTTTTTAATGTCCGTGGAGGATGTTTTTTCTATAACAGGTAGGGGTACTGTTGCTACTGGACGAATCGAGCGTGGGAAAGTAAAAGTAGGTGAATCTATCGAGATTTTAGGTATGGATAGCTCTATAAAAGCTATATGTACGGGAGTGGAGATGTTTAGAAAAAACCTAAACGAAGGTATGGCTGGGGATAATGTAGGCCTTCTTTTAAGGGGTGTTGATAAAACCTCTATAAAAAGAGGGCAGGTTATTGCTAAACCAGGAAGCTTAAAACCTTATAAAAAAATTAGCGCAGAGATATATATACTAAGTAAAGAGGAGGGGGGAAGGCATACACCTTTTTTCAACGGTTATAGACCTCAGTTTTTTTTCGGAACAGCTGACGTTACTGGAGTATGTGTACTTCCTAAAGATGTTGAAATGGTCATGCCCGGAGATAACACTTCTATAAATATAGATCTACAAAAGTCTATAGCTCTTGAAAAAGGACAGAGGTTTGCTATTCGAGAAGGAGGTAAAACTATCGGAGCCGGTAGAGTCACTTCTCTTTTATCTAACTAAGTTTAAACGTTTTACGTTTGGAAGGGTAGCTCAATAGGTAGAGCAGTGGTCTTCAAAACCAATGGTTAAGGGTTCGATTCCTTTCCCTTTCGAAAAAAACAACCATAATGTAGAGGTTTAATTATAATGCTAAAACAATTTAATTGGTATACGGTAAAGTTCTTTTCTAAAACCGTACAGTTAACCCTGAGGAGGTTGTATTTTTTTATAAAAAGGAAGGGTTTAGAGCCCTTCTTCTCTAAACAAGCTTTAGATCAAAAAGTTAACGGGATGTGCCTTAAGGCAGGCCTTTTTTTCCTAAAAGTAGATTTTAAATCAATGGGTTTGGTAAAGTACAATTTTTTAATATCCTTTCTGGATAAAATTGGTCTTAAGTTACAACTTTCTTTACAAAACCACAACCCACTCCCCCTAAATTTAAACGAAACAACAACTTTTATAAATGATAGTACTACTAAGTCACGTAAAAAGGCAAAGGTGGTTTTAGAAGTTGGTAGCTTTATTATCATAAGTAAAGGGCCTTTTTCTAATTTAAAAGCCCATATACTTAAAATAAATCGTATACGGAGAAGGGTAGAGGTGAATGTTTCTATATTTGGACGTTTGACTCCTGTAGAATTAGAGTATAATCAGATTAAGAATATTAATTAATTTAGTTTATGAGTGATTTAGATATAAAAAAAAAAGCTTCTATAAAGCTAAACTTAAAGGCTAGTTCAGCAAATCCTGCCCCTCCTGTAGGCTCCTCGTTAGGTTCTTACGGTATTAACATAATGTCTTTTTGCAACGAGTATAATAAAAAAACTTCAGGTTTAGCCGGTATAATACCGGCTAAAATAACTATATACTCTGACAAGAGCTTTAAATTTATTATAAAAACAACACCGACTGTGGAGCTTTTGAAAGAGTTTAGTAAGGATAAGGGGTATATAAACTTAACTGATTTAAAAAAAGTAGTTAATTTTAAACTTATAGATTTAAATACCTTTAATAAAAAAAAAGCTTTAAAGGTTGTACTCGGGGTGGTTAAAACCCTAAAACTAAGTGTGAAGTTAATCTAATAATGATATGTGTATGAGTACTTTAGGTTTAGAAAAAATAAGTTTTGTAAGTAAATTATCGGGTAATGTAAAAAAAAGTTCATTTGCTATTTTTGTCAATACTAAGGGTTTAAACACTTATGTTTTAAACCTTATAAGGTTTTTGGTAAAAAGGTACGAATTCCTCTTTACTATAACTAAAAACAATTTCATTAAAAAAGTATTTAAAGCAGTATTTAATAAAAAGGTTTGCTTTAATAATCAGAATAATGCGCTTATATTAGGTAAGGGTTCTTATAGAACCTATAGTTTTATAAAAAACTTAAAGTTAATTTTTGAAAAAAAAAAACTAAACAAGTCGTGTTTAAATTTTTTTGAATTTTCTGAGAATTTAACAGTTATCAGTAAGGTAAGTATAAACACCCCCCTTATACAATTTAGAAAGGTACTACTTGTTTTTATAAACAATTTTATTTTTATTACAAAAAGATTTCTAACTTTATTAAATAAAAATACTGCAAACCTTTTTAACCTATTAAGGCTTAAGTCTATTTAAATTATATACATTAGCATTAATCTGTGTGGTATAAAATAAATAACTATTATATAATGTATAAATGTCAGAATTAAATAAGGATCAGGTTTTAAATTGATTAGGAAAACAAACTATTACAGAGATAAACAGTTTAGTAAAAGATCTTGAAAATCTATGGGGTATAAGCAGCTCCTCAAACTCTAACTCAAAACCTTCAGAAAACTCCAAACCTGTACTTGAAGTCAAAAAAACAAAGTTTAAAGTTATTTTAAACGGTTTTGGTAAAAATAAAATAAGTGTTATAAAGGAGGTACGTTCCCTATTGAATTTAGGTTTGAAGGAAGCTAAAACTTTTGTGGAAAGTGCACCTAAAACCTTAAAGGAGGGTGTTTCTGAGGAAGAAGGGGCTTCTTTAAAAAAAAAATATGAATCTATAGGAGCTGAGGTTGAGGTAATATAAAGTTAAAGGTTAATATTTGATTTAATAATGGTTAGACGTATTAACTTTAATACTTTAAAGGAACCTTCTTTTACTAGAAATTTAATAAGTGACCAAATAGGCCCGTATAAATCCTTTTTATTAAAAAAAAAAAATAAAGGTATCGAGTCTGTACTTAAAGATGTTTTTCCTGTAATTAGTAATGATGGGAGGTTCCGTTTAGAGTACTTTAAATACCGTTTAGTGTTACCAGAATGCACCGGTTTTGACTGTATATATAAAGGAACTACATACCTAACATCACTCTACATTCACATCAAACTTTTTAAAAACAGTGTATTAGAGCAGTCTAGCGAGGTATTTTTAGGAAATATACCTTTGATGACTAAAAAAGGTTCGTTTATAATTAACGGTTCTGAAAGGGTTGTAATAGCGCAGTTAAACCGTTCACCAGGGGTGTTCTTCAATTCAAACACTAACCTATACGGTATAAAGACGTATTATTTAAAAATTATACCCGATAAAGGTGTTTGGATTGAAATTCACATAAACGATAAAGGTATACTTTACGCTAACTTAGATAAAAAGAAGAAGAATAAAATTTTAGTAACTACCTTACTAAAGGTATTAGGTAAAACAAACACTAACGACATCCTTAAGGAGTACTATAAAGTTAAAGGCCTTTTAGATATAAAAAATATAACAATTAAAAAAGGTTTAGAGCTTTATCTATTAGATAACGTAGTTGATGTAAACTACAATATAGTTGCTAAAAAATATACTTTAGTTGACAACGACGTTATAGATTTTTTAAGGAAAAAAAAAATACCTTCTATAAACTGTATAGATGTTTCTGAGGATTCCGGTATCTTTTTAAAAACCATTAGGCAGGATTTTTTACCAAGTTACGAAGAATCTCTAATTAGCTTTTATAAAAAAATAAAACCTTTAGAGAATGTAAATAAGGACTCCGCTAATTTATTTGTCCATAAACTTTTCAGAGATTTCAAGAACTACGACTTGGGTTTAGTAGGTAGACATCGGTTGAACAGTAAGTTAAGGACTAAAGTCGTTAGTCAGTTTAGGAATCTATATGTTTATGATGTGGTTAAATCTATTAAGTATTTGGTAGCTCTTTTTTTAAATAAGGAGGGTTACTCCGAGGATGATATAGATGACTTGAGTTTAAAAAAATTAAGGACTTGTGGCGATTTAATATGTAATAGTTTTAAAGTAGGTTTAAGTAAAGTAGAGAAGGTTCTTAAAGAGAAACTTCTTTTCTACAACGTTAACGTTGATTTTTTAAATTTACAGAAATTAATATATTCGAAAAACGTAACTTTAACTATAAGGGATTTTTTTAATAGAAGTCAGTTATCACAATTTATGGATCAGATAAACCCCTTGGCGGAGATAACTCATAAGAGGAGGGTTACTTCGTTAGGTCCAGGAGGGTTATCAAAAGATAGGGCTGGGTTTGATGTAAGAGATGTTCACTCCTCCCACTATGGTAGGATATGTCCTATTGAAACACCTGAAGGTCCTAACATAGGGCTAATAAACTCTTTAAGTCTTTATACACATATAAACGATTTTGGTTTCTTAGAAACTCCATATCAGGAGCTGAGTGGGGGTCTAAAAACAGGTAAGATTTTGTATTTAGATTCTTTTAAGGAGGCAGGTTTTTATATAGGTCAGTCGAGTTACTTAAATGAAGGCTCAAACATTATTGTAAGGAAACAACATACTTTTTTTGAAGTCGAAAAGGGTCTTATAGATTTCGTAGATTTATCGCCAAAACAGTTAATATCTATTGCTACAGCATTAATACCTTTTATAGAACATAATGATGCTAATAGAGCGCTAATGGGTTCTAATATGCAAAGACAAAGCGTCCCCCTTTTAGTTAATGAAAAGCCTTATGTAGGTTCTGGTTTGGAATTACAAGTTTCGAAAGACTCTACTAATACTGTATACTCTGAGTATGATTGCCGCGTGGTTTACCTTGATCCGTATAAAGCTTTAACTCTAAATTTATTGAAGGAGGAGGTTAACCTATACAGGTTTTTAAAGTTTTTTAGGACTAACTCCTCAACGTGCTTTAACCATAAAGTAATAGTAAAACCTAATGAAATAGTCAAGAAAGGGGGTTTTTTGGTGGACGGCCCTTCTTCAGATAAAGGAGAGCTTTCGTTAGGTAAAAACGTTCTAGTAGCTTTCATGCCTTGATACGGGTATAACTTTGAGGATGCTATCATAGTAAGCGATTACTTATTAAAAAAAAATACGTACACCTCTATCCATGTAAATGAGTTTGAAGTTTCTGTTCAAGAAACAAAATTAGGGTCTGAGGATATAACAAAGGAAATCCCGAATTTAAGTAAAGACTCCTTAAAGAATTTAGATAATAACGGTATTATAAAAGTAGGTTCTTGGGTTAAACCAGGGGATATACTCGTAGGAAAAATTACACCTCAAGGGGAAACTAACCTAGCTCCTGAAGAGAAACTTATAAAGGCTGTTTTCGGTGAAAAAACATTTAATATCAGGAACTCGTCAATGATTTTACCTCCAGGAACGTTTGGTTTTGTTATGAATATACAGTACACTACGAACGGTCCCCTCTCTAATAATTTTGAAACAGTAAAGTCTTTTAAACAAAACGACGATGTAATTACTGATAAAAAAAAAGATAATATCTTAAAGGAAGCGGAGTGTGTTTTACAAGATAATTTGATAAAGACACTGTCCAATATTCTTTTAGGTGAGAAACTACCCCTAAACGTGTTTAATAAGTTCACAAACGAGACTGTAATACCTTCAAATAAGAAAATAACTAAAACCTTACTCCGTAAGCTTTCTTTAAATTATAAGGTAATAGATATAAACCCCTCCCCTATAAGAATTAAAATTATGTCTATATTGGATAACCATAAGAGGAATTTAAAAAATTTAGATTTAAGTAATACCAAAGAATTTAAAGGACTTAGTTATAAAAAAGAGTACGGTGTTAAAAAAATTAAATCCGTAAAGATATTTATAGCTATAAAAAAAAATATTCAAGTAGGGGATAAGATGTCAGGTAGACATGGTAATAAGGGTGTTGTGTCTAAAATAGTCCCTTCGTGCGATATGCCCTTCTTACCTAACGGTGAAGCTGTACAAATGATACTAAACCCTTTAGGGGTTCCAAGCAGAATGAATGTGGGGCAGGTTTTAGAGACCCACACGAGCCTTGTATGCCATAAGTTAGGTTTATGAGTAACAACCCCACCCTTTAACGGTGTTAATGAGCACAGTATACAAGAGTATTTGTATAAAGCTAAATTAGCTGTTTTAGGTAAAACAGCCCTCTACAATGGTTATACCGGCGACGCGTTCGATAGTAAAGTAGTTACAGGGTATATGTATATTATGAAGTTAAACCATTTAGTTTCTAGTAAAATACATTCTAGAGCTGTAGGACCTTATAGTTTAATAACACAACAACCTTTGGGTGGTAAATCTCAGTACGGTGGTCAGAGGTTTGGTGAGATGGAAGTCTGAGCTTTAGAAGCTTACGGGTCTGCTTATACACTTCAAGAACTTTTAACCGTAAAATCTGACGATGTGCAAGGTAGGGCTACTATATATGAGTCTATTGTAAAGGGTAATAACAGATTACAGGCTGGGATGCCACAATCGTTTAATGTTCTTATGAAAGAATTACAAGGTCTTTGTTTAGACATAAAATTAAATAAATATTAAATATGAGTTTCAATTCTACAGATTCCACTAACCATAAAAACAGTTTAAATTTACTAAATTTTGATTACGTATCTTTAAAGATATTTTCACCTGAAAAGATAAAGGAGTACTCTAGGGGAGAGGTAAAGAATTCTGAAACTATAAATTACAGGACTTTTAAGCCAGAGCAAGGAGGTCTTTTTTGTCAAAGAATTTTTGGACCTGTACAGGACTACGAATGCTCCTGCGGTAAATTCAAACGCGTTAAGTATAAAGGGGTTATTTGTGATAAATGTGGTGTTGAGATAACTTTTTCTAGAGTTCGCCGAGAACGTATGGGACATATCGAATTGGCTGTTCCCATAGCTCATATATGGTTTTTTAAGAACATCCCTAGTAGGATAGGGTTAATATTAAATATTAGTATAAAAAGCCTAGAGAAGATTGTCTACTATACGAACTATATAATCATAAACCCAGGTAAAACAGGGTTAAAGTTTAAACAAATATTAACCTCTTCGCAATATAATGAATTACTAAATTCCTACGGCTTAAAAGCTTTTGTAGCTAAGACAGGAGCTAGTGCTTTAAAAGAACTTTTAAAAATTATAGATTTTAAATATATAGTATCTAAGTTAAACAAAGATCTTAAAAAGTTAACATCTAAACAATTAAAAATTAAAATATCTAAAAGACTTCGTATATTAAAATCTTTTTTAAAATCCACTAATAAGCCAGAGTCTTTAATACTAGAGAATTTACCTGTCATACCTCCTGATTTAAGACCCCTTGTACCTTTAGAAGGGAATAAGTTCGCTACTAGTGACCTAAACGATTTGTATAGGCGTGTAATAAACAGAAATAACAGACTTAAAAACCTATTACAATTAAAAACCCCCGAGGTTATACTTAATAACGAGTGTCGTATGTTACAAGAATCCGTAGATTCATTGTTAGATAATAGTAGAAGGAACAAGCCCTTTTTAACCTCCTTTAATAGGCCCCTAAAATCCCTAAGTGATATGTTAAAGGGTAAACAGGGTAGGTTTAGACAAAATTTACTTGGTAAACGTGTAGATTACAGTGGACGCTCTGTTATAGTAGTTGACCCTGGTTTAAACCTACATCAATGCGGGTTACCTACTAAAATGGCTCTTATACTATTCGAACCCTTTATAATAAATAAATTAAAAACTAAAGGGTTAGTCCATACAGTTAAGGGGGCTAAAAAAATGATAGACCAGAGGTTTAAAAAAGTTATAAATATACTCCATAAGGTTGTAAAAAACCACCCTGTTATTTTGAATAGAGCCCCTACCCTACATAAATTATCTATACAAGCTTTCGAACCTATTTTAATAGGCGGGGATTCTATTAAAATACACCCTTTAGTCTGTAGTTCCTATAACGCTGATTTTGACGGAGATCAGATGGCGGTTCACATACCTTTATCTGTTGAATCTATAAAAGAGTGTAAGAAGTTGATGATGTCTATAAATAATGTGTTCTTATCCTCTAACGGTAATCCCGTACTTTCACCCTCACAGGATATAATACTCGGTTTGTATTACCTTACTTTAAATATAAATAAGGTAGGATCTCCCCATACTGTAAGCTACAACGAACTTTTATATAAAAGTATATGGAAAACCCACGACTTCGTTTTAATAGAAAACCCCGATTTAAATAAACGAACCCTATACGGTAATTCAAAAAAAAGAAATTTACTTACTACTAAGGGTAGGTTTGTATTTAACTGTGTACTTCCTAAAACCATAGGGTTCTTAAACTCTCCTATAACTAAAAGTAAGTTTATTGTTATACTAAGTCACTGTTACAACCTTATTGGTAGAAAAAAAACAATAGTTTTATTAGATATAATTAAAGGTTTAGGTTTTAAATACGCAACTAAATCAGGAGCTTCTATAAGCATTTTTGATATGCTAATACCTACGAAAAAAGCTGTTATTTTAAAAAAAAATAAAAGTTTAGTTTATGAAATAGAGTTTAAATACGAAAAGGGGTTAATAAATTTATCTGAAAAACACAATAAGATTGTTGAGTTATGAACTAAAATTACAAACAACTTCAGTAGCTTAATATACGCCAATCTCCATAAACAAACAATGCGTTTCAATTATATAAACCCCATATTCTTAATGATACAGTCGGGTGCTCGTGGTAGTAAACAGCAGGTGCGTCAGCTTTGCGGTATAAGAGGCCTCATGGTTAAACCATCTGGGAGTATAATAGAAAAACCCATCTTAGCTTCATTTAGAGAAGGTTTGTCCGTAATAGAGTATTTTAACTCTACACATGGCGCTAGAAAGGGTTTAGCCGATACAGCACTGAAAACAGCAGATGCGGGTTATTTAACTAGAAAACTTTGTGATGTCGCTATGGATGTATTGGTTAATAGGTACTCTAGTAATGTTAGTGAGGGTTTTGGGGTTTGAAAAACTTCTATAAAGAAGGAGGGGGTTGAAATACTTTCGTTAAGGAAGAGGATTTTAGGAAGATATTCTTCTGAAAATATTAGAAACCCCCATAAACGTTCTAATTTTATTATAAAGAGAGGTCACTTGATAACTAATAACAATGCCAGGCAGTTGGATTTTTTTGGCATTAAAAGGGTCAAGGTAATGTCCCCCCTTATAAGTTTTTATAGTAACGAGATCAACTCTAAAGAGTACGGGATAGACCTATCTACTGGTCAATTAGTTAAGGTCGGTAGTGCTGTAGGTATTATAGCTGCTCAGTCCATAGGTGAACCAGGTACTCAATTAACTATGAGAACCTTTCATATAGGTGGTGTTTCAAATCAAATTATAAAGATAAACAAGATATTTAGTACTGTGTCAGGTCTTGTTTTATTTAAAAACTTTAAGTATAAAAACATAGGCCCTAATAGCTATACTGTTTTAAATGACGGGGGTACTTTAAACATATATAATTTAAAAAGCAAAGGCTTTACTGTTTATGAAGTGTATAAGGGGTATGTTTTAAAGGTTAAAACCAACGCGTTTATTAAAAAAAACGAACTTTTATTTAAATGAGATTTTAAAAATAGTAGTTTTTTTGCTGAAGATAGGGGTTACGTTAGTTTACTTAACCTAAAGTTAGGTTTTAATTTAAAACGTGTAGGCCGCTTCCTTATAGTTTTAGGCAATAAAAAAATTAAACAACAAAACCCTTATTTAAATATAAACTCCCTCTCTAATAATTTGATAATAAAAACATACACTTTGTTACCTGGGTCCAAAATATATGTGGAGGGTGGTTCAGTAGTTAATAAAGGTTCCCTTCTTTTTAAAAGACCTAAAACCTTTTTCATGGATAAGGATGATATAACAGGAGGGTTACCTAAAATAACAGAGCTTTTTGAAGTTAGAAGACCAAAACGGGTATCTGAAGTTTCTGATATTAATGGTTTTGTAGACATAAGCCCTTCCCTTAAAAAAAATAAAACCCACCTATCCGTACTCGACCCCTTTAATAAAAAGAGGAGCAGTTTTTTAATCCCCTCCGATAAGAATATACTAGTAAATCCTGGGGATTACGTAACTAAAGGATCGCAGTTAACAGAAGGTAGTATAGACATTCAAAAAATGCTTAAAGTTTGAGGGGTAGAGGCTGTCCAGGAGTATTTAATTTCTGAGATACAGAAAGTTTATTTAGATCAGTCTGTGTTTATCAACGATAAGCATTTAGAGGTAATAGTATCCCAAATGTTTAAAAAAGTTAAAGTAATAAATCCTGGGGATTCTAATTTTTTTTGAGGAGAGAGGGTAGACAAGGGTTTAATCCTCCAAGAAAATTTAAATTTAAGTAGGCGGGGAGGTTTACTTATAGAAACAGAACCCTTATTACTAGGTATTACAAAAGCTTCCTTAGAGACAAACAGTTTTATATCTGCAGCTTCTTTCCAAGAAACCACTAAAGTTTTAACTGATGCATCCATCCTAGGTAAATTAGATTTTTTAAAAGGTTTTAAAGAAAATGTTATACTAGGGCATTTAATACCAGCGGGAACTGGTTTTTTACTAAAGAAAAAAAAATAACTTTTTCACCTAAACACATATTTTATAAGTTATAATAAGCGAAATTAAGTTAACAATGTAACATGCCCACAATACAACAACTAATAAAAAATAAAGGTAGGTTTTGCGGTAGAACCAAAAAAAATTTAATATGTTTACAGAAAAACCCTTTTAAGAGGGGAGTCTGCTTACAAGTTATGACGAGAACCCCTAAAAAACCAAATTCAGCTATAAGGAAGGTGGCTCGTGTCCGTTTAACTAATGGTTTTGAGATAGTTTCCTACATACCCGACGAAGGTCATAGTTTACAAGAACATAGTTCTGTATTAGTAAGGGGTGGTAGGGTTAAAGATTTACCAGGTGTAAGGACACATATAGTTAGAGGGGTTTTAGATGCATCTTCAGTAGAAAAAAGAAGAAAGAGTAGGTCCAAATACGGGGTAAAAAAACAAAAACCTAAAAGCAATAAAATTTAGTAGATGTCTAGGAGGAAAAAAAACATAAAAAAAAAACTTTTTTTTGATATAAAGTACGGGAGTAGTGAGATTGAGTACTTAATAAATTTAGTTATGAAAAACGGTAAAAAGAGTTTAGCTCGTAGAATAGTATACAACTCATTAGATTCGGTTTCAGCTACACTAAATACCACCCAACTACTTGTTTTAGAACAAGTTTTGCAGAATACAAAACCTAACTTAGAGGTTAAAAGTAAACGTGTGGTAGGTAATACTTACCAGGTACCCGTGGAGATATCTTTAAAAAGACAATTAACACTAGCGTTCAAATGACTTATTTTTTATGCAAGAAAAAGGAAAAAGGGTATGGTACCGTCACTTACTGAAGAGCTTTTAGCTGCATACAACAATACGGGAAGTGTCGTTAAGAAAAAAGAAGAGGTTTATAAGGTAGCTCAGGCTAACAAAGCCTTCTCCCACTTAAAATAAAAGGTTATTTTTTAGTATGAAACACCCCATAACAGATATTAGAAATATCGGGATTGCTGCTCATATAGACGCAGGTAAAACGACTACTACAGAAAGAATCCTATACTATAGTGGTGTTGTACACAAAATAGGAGAAGTCCATAAAGGTACTACTGTAACTGACTGGATGGAGCAGGAAAGGGAGCGTGGTATAACCATAACATCAGCCGCTATATCTTGTTTTTGAAAACCAAATATAAGTATATTTAAAAACAACCACTTAATAAACATTATAGATACTCCAGGACATGTTGATTTTACTGCAGAGGTTGAGAGGTCTCTCCGTGTCTTAGATGGAGTTATAGGCGTTTTCTGTTCTGTAGCTGGTGTTCAACCTCAATCAGAAACAGTGTGGAGGCAGATGAATCGATACAAAGTCCCCCGTATAGTTTTTGTAAATAAAATGGATCGGGTCGGTGCTGATTTCTATAAATGCATTGGGGATATCAAACAAAAATTAGAAAACAAAGTACACCCCCTTTTTTTACCTATAGGTCGAGAGTCAGAATTTAATGGTTTAATAGACATTGTTAACGAAAATGCCTATATATACGATTTAAACGATAAGTTAGGCATGAAATTCCATACTACTGATGTCCCCGAATCCTATACAAAACTATTTAAGCAGTATAGGGAGTCCTTGATTGAATATTTAGCGGATATAGATGATGATGTAGCGGAGGTTTACCTAAATAACACTTGGGAAAACGTAGAAAGTGGTTTTTTAAAGAAAAGGATTAGAAAACATGTACTTTCGAGAAGTTTAGTTCTAGCAATGCCAGGGAGTTCTTTTAAAAATAAAGGTGTTCAGATGCTTTTAGATTCTATAGTAGACTACTTACCCTCACCTGCTGACCTTAAACCTGTAGCTTTATATGAAAAAAATGAAGTTAACTCCTATTTAAGCTTTAGTGATAGCTGTACTGTTGGTTTAGTATTTAAAATATGGACAGACCCTTTCGTAGGAAAACTTATATTTTATAGGTTATACAGCGGTTGTTTAAAAAAAGGTTCTTTACTATATAATCCTAGAACAAAAAAAAAGGAGAAAGTCACGCGTATAATAATTATGAAGGCTGATACTAAAGAAGATGTTGATATTGTGTATTCAGGTAACATATGCGCTTTAGTAGGTGTTCGTGATGTTATTACAGGAGATACTTTATCAGACCTCAGTGATGATTTTGTTCTCGAACCCCCTAGTTTTCCAGATCCAGTTATAAGTATGTCTATCGAACCTTTAACTAAGTTTGATCGTGAAAAGTTATCCTTATCACTTAAAAAACTTTCAGAAGAGGACCCTACGTTTAAAGTAAAGTCTAATTACGAAACGGGACAAACCCTTATATCCGGGATGGGGGAGTTACATTTAGATATTATAAAAGATAGGCTTTTGAGGGAGTTTAAAATAAAAGCTATTTCAGGAAAACCTCAAATCGCTTTTAAAGAGGCTATAACTAAAGATTCCGAAGGTGAAGGGAAGTACATAAAGCAATCTGGAGGAAGAGGTCAGTACGGCCATGTACTTTTAACGCTGCAGCTAGGAGAGCGCGGCAGCGGTGTTAAAGTTTTTAATAAAATAACTGGAGGTTCTATACCGAAGGAGTACATAAAACCAGTTTTTGAAGGTATAAACAGTGCCTTAAAAGAAGGTATTTTACTTGGTTACCCGGTTACAGACGTTACGGTATCTATAAACGATGGTAGTTTTCATGAAGTCGATTCTTCTGAGTTAGCTTTTAAATTAGCAGGTATATTAGCTGTAAAAAACGCATTAAGTAAGGCTAATTGTATTTTACTCGAACCTATTATGAAAGTTGACGTCTTTACTCCTTCTGAGTTTCAAGGTGACTTAATAGCCGATATAAGCCGCAGGAGAGGCTCTATAGATAAAATAAATACCGAGTCGAATAGTGTAGGTATAAGGTCATTCATTCCTTTAGAAAATATGTTCGGGTACTCGACTGATTTGAGATCTTTATCTAAGGGGAGAGCTAACTACAGTATGGTCCCCTCGCACTTCTCTAAATCTCCTAAAACTTTAACTTAAACTAAGTATAAATTAATCCAAATAATGATAAATAACGTTAGTAATCAGAAAATACGTATAACTTTAAAAAGTTATACAAACGAAAGTGTTGTGTTCGCTATAAAAGGAATTATAAAAACAGTGAAAAAAACTAATTCTACTGTAAGTGGACCTGTGTCCTTACCAACTAAAATTAAAAGGTTTGTAGTCAATAGGTCACCCCATGTAGATAAAAAATCTATGGATATTTTTGAAATTAAAATTTATAAAAAAATATTAGATATTTTTAAACCTAACTTTAAAACGATAGATGAGCTTAAGAAATTAAACCTATCCGCAGAAGTTGATATAAACATTACCTTATAATATAATAAAATGTTAAACATAACATCAAGAAGTTTTTTAGAAGCTAAAGGGTCTAAGCTGTACATGGATTCTATGTATATAAATAACGACTATACCCCTGTAACAGCTATAAAACTCGATTCTTTTAGGATGATAAACTTTCCCCAAAAAAAAAGTGTTTCAGTAGTAGGATCTAAAATATCTAAGAGGTACAAAAACTACTGCTTAAAGATTGTGAAGGGTTGTCCACCTAAACTTAACGACTTTAAAAATAAAAATAGTGAAGTGCGCCCTACATATTTTAAAGTAGGTGATTTTGTAGATATACAATCAAACTCTAAAGGTAAGGGGTTTCAGGGAGTTATTAAAAGGTGAGGCTTTTCTAAACAACCAAAAACCCACGGTTCTATGAGTCATAGAAGAGGGGGTTCATACGGTAACAGAGAATGACCTGCAGAGATTCAAAAAGGTAAGAAAATGCCTGGTCAGTTAGGTAATACTAAAATTACAGTTCAAAACTTACTTATAGTTAGTACTGTATTATATAAGAACATGATCATAGTAAAGGGTTCTATTCCTGGTTCTAAAAAAACCCCATTTAGGGTTTTTTTTTCTAAAAAGAAATACTTAAGTGCTTATTAAATAATATGAAAATTTCTTTTTTAGATAGTTTTGGGAACTTAAAACTAATACATAAATTTAGTTTTAATAAAATAAATATTAGTTTTTACGCTAAAGTAGCCTCTGTTTTTAGGATATTAAACCTAAATAAGTGTCAAAACTCTTTAGGGGTTAAAACAAGGTCGGAGGTTTCCGGAACAGGTAAAAAGCCTTGAAATCAGAAAGGGACTGGTAGGGCAAGGCACGGTTCCAAAAGAAGCCCTATATGGGTAAAGGGGGGTGTTTCACACGGCCCTGATTCAAATAAAAATTATTTTAAAAAAATTAATAAAAAGCTAAAAGCAAACGTTTTTAGAGATTTAATATTATTTAAAATTTTAAATAAAAGTTTAACTGTATTAAAGTGTATACAGTTCTTTAAAAATTCTAGCAGTTACAGCTTATCTTGATTAAAAAAAATAAAAAGCAAACGTTCTAATAATATTATAGTTATAGATCACGAGCTCCCAGATAATTTATTTTTATCTTTCAGAAATTCCAACTTTATCAAATTTAAAACCCTTAAAAGTTTAAACCTAACAGATTTAATTAAAGCGGATCAGGTTATTATTAGTTTTAGTAGCTTCAAAATTTTAATCAAAAGTAAGTCAATAGTATAAAATGATAAATTTAAATTTAAAAACCTCCCTAAATTATTTAAAAAAAAGCAATTCCTATGTATTTTACTCCGTTAAACATAATTCTATCTCTAAAGATAAGGTTAAGTCCCTCTTTGAGAGCTTTTTTAAATTAACAGGTGTTAAGGTGAATTCATTAGTAGTAAAGCGTAAGGGAAGGGGGTCTAAAACTTTAAAAAAGTTCTTTGTCTATCTAAAGGGAGATAGTTTTAACATGTACGTTTAGAATAAATAAAAATGAAGGTAATAAAACCTATTAACTCATCGAGGAGGTTTTTAAAACAATCTGGTTTTAAAAATACGTTCTTAAACGGTGTATTCGTAGATAAAAAAAAACTAAAAACAAAATTAAAGGGTCTTTTTGGAAGAGGTAGTAACGGGACTATAACTGTAAGGCACAAGGGAGGGGGTCATAAAAAACAATACAGAAGTGTAGATTTTAAAAGGAGGGTTAACGAAGTTAAAGGAGTTGTTTGTTCTATAGAGTATGATCCTAATAGGAACTGTAACCTATCCCTAATACACTATCCCTCTATAAAAACTTATAAGTATATACTATCTCCCGATAACCTTAAATTAGGTTCGACGGTAGTAAACTATGCAGGTAAACCCGATAATTATAGTTTTGGAAGTTCATGTAAACTTAAATATATACCTATAGGTCTTTATATACATTCTCTAGAAAGCATACCGGGTGGTGGCGCTTCTGTTGTGCGGAGTGCAGGTTTAAAAACTTTTATAGTAGGGTTCTATAAGAAAAAAGAACGTGCTATTATAAAATTACCTAGCGGTGAAATTAAATATTTTTCTTATAACTGCAAGGCTAGTTTTGGTACTGTAGGAAATAAAGAATTCTTTAATACTTGTTTAGGGAAGGCAGGTAGAAGCCGTTGATTAGGTATAAGGCCTACTGTAAGGGGGGTTGCTATGAACCCTGTCGATCACCCTATGGGGGGTGGTGAAGGTAAAACTTCAGGGGGTAAAAACCCTGTAAGTCCTTGAAATAAACTATCTAAGGGTGGTAAGACCTTAAAATCAAAAAAAATAAAAAACAATTTCCGTAAATTAAATAACAGGAAAGGCACTAAATTAAAAATAAAGAATTCTTAAAGTTATGTCAAGGTCATTAAAAAAAGGTTTTTTTATCGATTATAAATTACTAACTAAAGTAATTAGTTTCAGAAAATTGGGATTAAAATCAATGTTGAAAACATGATCGAGACGATCTACTATAATTCCAGAGATGGTAGGGTTAAACCTAGAAGTACATAACGGCAACCGTTTTATACGTGTTTTTATTAACGAAAACATGGTTGGTCATAAGTTGGGAGAATTTTCACATACCAGAACATTTAAAAAGCACCCTTCAGCCTCTAAAAAAAGTTCAACTTTAAAAAAATAATGGAAAACTACTTAATTTATAATTTCAAGCATTTGAGGGTTTCCTGAAAAAAATTAAATAAAACCGCCAGTTCTATAAAGGGGTTAGATATGGGTTCTGTAAATAAAACCTTAAGCTTTATTTATAATAAACCTTCTATAATGATTTTAAAGCTGCTTAAGAATTGCTTCGCATCCATATTGCATAAGTACGGTAGTATAGGTTTAGAAAATATTTATGTAGTAAACATACTAACAAATAAAGGACCTTCTCTAAAGAGGTTTAGGTTTGTTTCAAAGGGTTCTACAAGGTTAATAAAAAAAAAATTCAGCCATTTAAAGGTTATACTTAGCGTAAAAAAAATATAAAATAATTATGGGACAGAAAGTAAATCCACAGATATTTAGAACACCATTAATATTTAATTGACAGTCTAGATGGTTTGCTAATAAAAAAAATTACAGTTTTTTCGTGTTGGAAGATTTTAAAATAAGGTCTTTCATAAAGAAACAATTTAGGTTTTTTTACATATATAAAACTTTTATAGAAAGGGCTGGTAATAAATTACGTGTAAAGATATATACCTCTAAACCAGGTATAATCGTAGGCCGCGGAGGTAAGGATCTAGAGTACTTAAAGAATGATATAAAGAAATTAGCTCCTAAAAGTAATGTTCTTGTAGATGTTCATGAAGTTAAAAACCCAAGTATAAACGCTCAACTCATAGCATTAAACGTAGCTTTACAGTTAGAGAAGAAGTCACCCTTTAGGAGGGTTTTAAAGCAGTCTATATTCAATACCTCTTTACAACCTGAAGTAGCTGGAGTTCGTATACAGATCTCTGGTAGGCTTGGTGGGGCGGAAATAGCCCGTAAAGAGTGAAGTAAGGAAGGCCGTATACCTTTACAGACTATAAAAGCGTGCGTGAATTACGGGTTTGAGGAGGCTAGAACTACTTACGGTTTAATAGGTGTTAAGTGTTGGGTTTGTACTAAATAAGTATTTAATAGTATTTTAAAATGTGTAAAAAGACACCTTCTAGAACTAAGTATAAAAAAACCCAGAACAACTTTAGTTATAAAATAGCTTCCAAATGTAATTCTATAGAATTCGGTTCGTACGCATTACAATCTATAGATTACGGTTTAATCAAGTCATCCTCTTTAGAATCTGCTCGTATAGCTATAAACCATAAGCTAAAGCGTAGTGGTACTATAATATGTCGTATATTTCCCCATACCCCTATAACGAAAAAAGCTGCGGAAACGCGTATGGGTAAAGGTAAGGGAGAGGTTGATAGTTACGCTTGTTTTATAAAAAAAGGTACTGTAATTTTTGAAATAAAAGACGTACCTTTTAATTTAGCTAAAGAGGCTTTGAGCTTGGGAGAGAGGAAACTCAATGTTAAATGTAAATTCATATATAAAATGTATTAAACGTGTAGATAATAAATAACACTCTTATGATAAAAAAATTAAATAATAAGTATATAGTAAAGTTAAACAAGTACATATTTATATTAAAGGTACTTGTAGGAAAGAATACCCGTAAAACTAGTGATGTAGTTAATATTTTATTAAAAAAATAATCAAATTAAATTAATTTAAATGCACACTTCTGGTATTATTTTAAAATTATCGGGTAATAAGACTATAAAGGTTTTAATAAGGAAAAAAGCAGTTCATAGTTTATATAAAAAAGTCGTTTGAAAAAAAACTACACTTTTAGTTCATAACAATGATAGTAGTTTAAAATTGGGTGATCTAGTTTCTATAAAACTTACTAGACCTAAAAGTAAATTTAAAAGTTGAGAGGTATGTTACAATCAGAGTCTAAAATAAAAATAATAGATAACACTGGTGCTTACTACGGTAAGATTATAAGGAGGTTGCGCCAGACTTCAAAAAGGGTTTCTATAGGTGATCTCGTTACCATACATATTATAGAAACCAACACTAAATCTATTGTTAAAAAGGGTGACGTAGTTAAAGCTGTTATAGTACGAACAAAGTATCCCATTTTCCGTAAAGACGGTTCCGTACTATATTTTAACGATAACTCAGCTGTTATATTAGATAACGATAAGAATCCTAGAGGTACTAGGGTGTTTGGTCCTGTAGCTAGGGAATTGAAAAACTGGGGTTTTGGAAAGATAGTTTCGTTAGCCCCTGAAATTATATAATATTACAATACAATGGTAAATCCTAAACTAAACGGTAAGGTAGTAAAAGTTATAGCAGGTAACTTTAAAAATAAAGTAGGTGTGGTTTTTAATACAAAATACAAGGGAACCTCGCTTAAAGGTGTTTTTGTTAAAGGTTTAAACCTTAAGAGTAATTTCATTAAAAAATCATTTAATAGGCCCTTAGGTAGTATAGATCAATCTGAGCAGTTTATACACATCTCTAACGTTAAATTTATTTATAACAAGAATGAAAACCTTTAATTTAAAGATAGAGCGGGACGTTTTTTTTAAAATAAAACCTATCCTAAAGGTTAAGTACGCTTTAAAGAATATTAACGAGGTTTGTAATATAAATAAAGTCACTATCAACTCAACTATAGGTACTAGTTTGTCTAAATACGACGTACTAACTTTAAGAAAAAATATAAAATTGATATGTAATCAAAAACCTTATTTAATTAAATCTAAAAAAAATATATCTAATTTTAAATTACGGGAAGGTACGCCGATAGCCTTTAAAGTTACTTTAAGAAAATTAAATATGTATAATTTCATATACAAACTAATAGCTTTAGTATTCCCTAAGCTAAAAGATTTTAGAGGTTTAAATTTAATTACAGATAAATTCAATAATATACATTTTGGTATACACGACCATAACGTCTTTCCTGAAATAAATTTCTCATCTAACATACAACGTGTAGGTTTAAACGTGTCCTTTAACCTAAAAAACGTTTCTAAGGATAAAAGTATTCTTTTATCTTTTTTGAGACTAATTAAATTCCCATTTACAAACAAACTATAGTTAAAATACTTTTATGGCTAAAAAATCTTCTATTGAAAAAAATCTAAAAAAAAAAGTTCTTGTAGATAAGTTCTTTTATAAAAGAACTCTTTTAAAAAAAAAACTTTATACTTCTAACCTAAACTACAGTGAGTACATAGCTAACTACAAAGCTTTTAGTAAGTTTTCATTAAATAGTTCACCTGTAAGACTACGAAATAGGTGTTCTTTAACGGGTAGAGCTAGAGGTTTCTACAGGCTTTTTGGGGTTTCTAGAATAGCTCTAAGGGAGTTAGCCTCTTGAGGTTTACTACCGGGGGTTGTAAAATCATCTTGATAATTTAAATTAAATGGATACAGTAGGAAATTTTATAACAAAAATTAGAAACTCTTTGATGTCTAATAATAGCTCAATATCTAGTTTCTGTTCAAAACCAGAACAGGAGGTAACTAAAATCTTAATTAGGTTAGGTTTTTTAGTTAAGTGCAGGGTTATGTCTTATAGAGGTAAGAAGGTTCTGTTTTTAAAAATGAGGTACTCTAGTGGACATTCTGTAATACGTAGTTTAGTTAGGGTTAGTAAACCGGGTAAACGATTATACACAAGTTACACAAACTTTTTTAAAGAAAACACAAGTTTCGGTATATTAACAACCTCTAAAGGTATGTTAAATAGTTATGAAGCTTTGGTTTTAAAACAAGGCGGTGAGCTGCTATTTAACGTATCTTAATTTTTAAATACTTTTATGAGTAAAAAAAGCTTGTTAAACATACCCCAAGGTGTTTTGGTTAGCGTTAAAGGTAAGGTTGTTTTTATAAAAGGGTTGGTTGGTATTGTAAAAAAAAACATACACCCGTGTTTAAGTATATTTTTAATAAGGAATTACCTGATCATAACTACTAAACTAAAGTCTAAAGTCCTTTTAAACACCTTTACAACTTTAATATTAAACATGTTAAAAGGGGTACGCGTTCTTTTTGAAAAGGTTTTAGAGTTGAAGGGTCTTGGGTTTAACTTAAAAAAACAGGGAAACCTTTTAATATTTAAACTAGGTTACTCACACCCAACTAATTTAATTACCCCTAATAACATAACTATTAATATTTTAAATAAAGACGGTACATTATTTAATGTACAGGGTTCAGATAGTCAATTAGTAGGTGAGTTTGCAGGGAAAATAAAAACTTTATATCCAGTAGAACCTTATAAAGGTAGGGGTGTACGTATTATAGGGCAGTTTATATATAAAAAAGAAGGTAAAAAATTAAGTTAATTGTAAATGTTAAATAAGTTAAATAACAAAACAGTAGGCAAGGTGGTACTGAGCGTATTCTTTTCTAAAAAGCATATGTATGCTCAGTGTAAAAAAAGAAGCACTCACGACACCCACACCATAAATTTTATATCTACTAACTCTAAAAGGAATAGCCTTATATTTAAAAATACTTCGGTTAGAAATTGTTTTATATTAGGACAAGAGTTCGGCTACAGTCTTTTTAGAAAATCTATTGTCAGTTTAGTTATATCTAAAGGTAAGAGGTATCATGGAAGGTTAAAAGCCTTTATCGAAGGTATTAGGTTTTTTTTAAAGGTTTAAAAAAATATAAAAATAAGTAAGAATTAGGAAAAAACATGACATCTCGTTTTAATAACAATACAGGGGATTTTTTATTTGAAAAGGTGATTAACATTAACAGGTGTTCTAAGGTAGTTAAAGGTGGTAGGAAGTTTAGTTTTTCCGCTTTAGTTATAGTAGGTAACTGTAATGGGGAGATGGGTGTAGGTTTTGGAAAAGCAAATGAGATACCAAATACTATAAAAAAAGCCACTAATAAGGCGAAGAAGAATACCTTTAAGGTTAAAGTAGGGAACAGCATCCCACACACAGTTACAGGACATAAAGATGGTAGTTACGTAACCTTAAAACCAGCTTACCTAGGTGTAGGTATAAGAGCGTGTCAACCTTTAAAAAATGTTTTTAACTCGCTTGGGATTAAAAACATACTTACTAAATCCTTTGGGTCTACAAACCCTCTAACTTTAGTACAGGCAGCTATAATAGCATTAAAGAAATTGAGTTACCCTGAAGATATAAAAAAGCTAAGGTCTTTATAGGCTCTTAGTATGTATAATAATAAGTAAACTTATGAGTTTTTTAAGTAGTTTAAGGGGTGTGTGTACCCCTAGAAAAAGAGTAGGCAGAGGTTACGGAAGTGGCTCTGGTAAAACCTGCGGTAGGGGGTTAAAGGGTCAAAAATCCAGATCCGGTAAAAAGCACTCGTTAACGTTTGAAGGGGGTCAAATGCCTTTATACAGAACCCTACCTAAATTGGGTTTTAATAAGGTTAAAGGGAAATCTACGTATGTAGGTAGTAGTAGGGGTATAAAACTGCCAAATTTATTAAAAATTAACAGGCATAAACTTCATATAACTTTAAAACAATTTTTTTAAAATGATACGTATTTTAGGTGTAAATATACCTGATGATAAGCAGATTTTTTTTTCAATGAAGTACGTGTATGGGTTAGGTAACCATACAATAAAGCGTATTTTAAAAGAATCTAACATAGGGCTTAGTAGAAAAACAAATACCCTTACTGAAAGTGAAGTAAGCAGTTTAACTAGAAGTACCAATTCACTTAATCTTTCGATCGAAGGTGATTTAAGGCGTAAAGTTTATAATAACATAAAACGACTTATATTTATTAAAAGTTATAGGGGGGTAAGGCACTTTAAAAACTTACCTGTTAGAGGTCAAAGGACCAAAACAAATTCAAAAACCCGAAAACGTCGAAGGGTTGGAATTAAACTAAACAAATAACAAAAAATTACTATGTCTGACATAAAAATAAAAAATAAAAAAATAAAACTACAGAGTGATGAGGGTTTTTGTTATATACTAGCTAGCTTTAATAATACAAAAGTTAGCTTTACTAATTTAAAAGGGGATGTCATATCTTGATCAAGTTCTGGAAAATGTGGATTTAGGGGGTCTAGAAAAAGTACATCTTACGCAGCGCAAACAGCTGTCTTAGATGCTGGTACTACAGCCCTTACTTATGGTTTGAAGAACGTGTCTATAATTGTATCGGGTCCTGGCGCAGGACGAGAGTCTGCTATAAGGGCAGTACATAGCTTGAATATAAACATTTTTAAATTAAAAGACTCTACAAAAGTAGCTCATGGGGGGTGTAGAAGAAAAAAACCTCGAAGGGTTTAATCGTATAATATAGAAATATAAGGAAATATAAAAACGTATGTCTTCAAAATATATAGGACCTAAACATAAATTAAATAAGAGGTTTTCTCAAGGTATAATAGGGAAGTACCCCATTAATTTTAATAAAGGGGGTTTTTCTTTAAAAAAAAGTAGTAAATATTCTAGAAAAAAAAACAGCCTATACTTTACAAGTTTATATGAAAAACAAAAGTTAAAGTTTAGTTATATAATAACTGAAAAGCAGTCTATAATAACTTTTAAAAAAGCTAAAGCTTTAGGTAACGACTCGGGTTTAACTTTTTTGAAACTCCTTGAGCTTAGGTTGGATAGTATACTTTTTAGATCTGATGTTTTTATAACAAAATTACAAGTACGTCAGCTTATAAACCATAAGTTCGTGTCCGTAAATAATGTAGTTATAACAAGTCCTAGCTTTGAATGCAGTATAGGGGATGAGGTAAGTGTTAAAGGTAAGTACTTTTCAAAAATAAGTGAGGGGTTTAATTGTCCTTGAATCAATCCTTTAGGTAACAGTAGTATTAAAGTTATTAGATTCCCTAATAACAAAGAGCTAGAGTTTTTAGATTTTAACATACAACTAATAGTTGAGTTTTATAATAGATTCATATAATAAAGGGCTTAAATGAAAAATTTTATAAGAATACCTAGGCCAAAGGTTTATAAAAAAAATTACATTTCAAACAAAACCTACTGTAAGTATGTTATAGAACCCTTATCTGAAGGTTTTTCTCAGACATTAGGTTTAGCTCTCCGTAGAACTTTATTGTACAATATGGAAGGTATGTGTGTTGCTTGAATACACATAAAGGGGGTTAAACACGAGTTTCAAGTTATAGATGGTGTAGTAGAGGACCTAACTAATTTAGTTTTAAACTTTAAAAAGGCTTTAGTAGTTAGTAAAACTAAAAAGAGTATTATTATAACTAGTAAAGTATCTAACTATAAAGGCCCCCTTTTTCTAAAAGATTTAGTAGTATCTGATGAGGTTTATCTAGTCAACCCTTTTTGTAAAATACTTACTTTAACTAAAAAGCTAGATTTTGTAATTACTTTAAAATTACAGGTTGGGCAGGGGTACATAAAGCAAAATAATAATACATCAGGTGAATTTAAAATTTATAGGGACATAATACTTATAGATTGCCTGTATAACCCTATACTTTTAGTAAAGTATAAAACCCTCCCGTACGCTTCAAGTACAGGTGGTGAAGCCCGCTTAGAAAGCCTTATACTGGAGTTATGGACAGACGGTAGAATTAATGCAGATAAAGCTTTAAAAAATTCTTCTGAACTAGTAAAGTGGCATTTTAACGTTTTTAATTCAATGTCTAAAGAAAGCCTAGGAATCCAATCTAAAAAATCCAACCTTGTAAGTGAGAAAAGTACTTTAAAAAAAATCTTTAACATAAGTGTAAATGAGATAGAGCTTTCAGTACGATCAACTAATTGTTTAAATAACGCGAACATAACTACTGTAGGTGAGCTTTGTAGTAAAACAGAAGTTGAGATGCTTAAATACAAAAATTTTGGAAAAAAATCTTTAAGTGAGATAAGGGACAGGCTAAAACAATTTAACTTGCATTTAGGTATCAACTTAAATAAAAAACTGTAGCGATGAATAAAGGTAAACTTAAATATATTTATTTTCTTTTTAAATACGGGAGTATTAAATTAAATTTGAAAGAAGCTAAAGAAGTCCGGGGTTTAGCTGATAGAATAATAAGTCTTTGTATTAGCAAAAAACTTAAAAACGAGATAGACTTTAACTTTTATAAGATGTTGAATTCTAAAATTAAATCCAAATACGTAACTTCTTTAATACTAAATGTCCTTATATACGATTTGGGAATGTTTAATGGGGGGCACATTAGGATTATAAAACAAATAATTAGTTTAAAAACACCTCTAAAGTTAAGTACTGTTAAAATTATTTTTGACAGTCAACGTCAGTAAGTGTAATATATTTACTAAGCGAATATAGTTTAATGGTAAAATATTAATTTTCCAAGTTAATGTTGTTGGTTCGATTCCTACTATTCGCATATATATCCGCATACCTATTACCTATATCCTTAAAGTAAACTGTCGTTTGGGGCGGGTATATAAGATAAGCTTATTTTTTTTAAAAACCCTAACCTCAGCCACAATTCTTCTGATATAACAGGTGTATATAAGTATAAGGTCCTTAGGTTTTTTATAAAGTCTTGGGTGTTGTTCTTTTTAAAAACCTTACATAGCTGATTTAGGGTGGTATGAACATTATTAAAATCCAAAACCCTTATGTTGAAAATTAGACCCTCTTTTAACCTTATAAACTTCTTGTTAAATACCGACAGGTAGGCGTTTTTTAGTGAAAAAGAGATTTCTGATAAACTTCTAGTACTCCACACCTTTGATTCACAAATAGGCTTTAACATTTCATAAACCCTAAAAGAATCTAACCCAAACCTATTTGTAATTTTTAAGGGGTTAAGGCTTACCCCTGAACTTTTAGACATTTTTTTAAAATAAGTAATTAAGGGTTTTTTAATGTTTTTAGTTATGAAATTATACTTCTTCAGCACTAAACTTTGTTTTTTTTTTACATATAAGTTCCTGTAAACCTTTACTTTAGTTAGTACTAAACCTTGATGTTTTAAATCCTTAAAGGGCTCTTTTGTATATAAACGTTTCTGTTCGTGTAATGTGTAGTTTCAAAACCTTGCGTATAGGAGGTGCAGAACGGCATGTTCAGAACCTCCTACATAAATATCAGGCTTATTTCATTTTTTTAAGTTACTCTTTAGCAAGAAACCTTTTTTATTTACAGAATCCATATACTTCAAATAGTACCAACTAGACCCCGCCCACTGTGGCATAACATTAACTTCTCTTAAACAACTAGTTCTTAAACCAAATTTAAATAGAACGACCTCCTTAGGTTTATAGGTAAACCCCCCGAAGCCCCTTCTAATATCTATAAAATGTAAGGTTCGCTTTTTTTTGTTAAAAGGCTCTATCCTTAAAGGTAGGTTTTTCAAAGGTAAAGGTATACATAATAAATAGGATAGGCCGCTTCCTTTACGTATGGGGTATGTTGGAAGGTTATTAAATAAGCACCTATTAAGTATATTAAAACTACACAGTTGCATGTAAGTTTTAATATCTAACCAGACGATAGGGAAGGGTTCCCCTCAATACCGTTGTCTAGAAAAAACCCAATCCTTTAGCTTAAACCTTACCCTTTCTAAACCAATAAGCCTTACTCAGTAATTTAACTTTAAAAAACTAGTTACTATACTATCGTATTGTAGGCTATTAATTAGCGTGAGGCTCCGCTTTTTTATACCTTTAGCGTATGTAAATACTAATACAGATCAAAAGAATATAAAACTAAATTTGTTTAGAGTAGGGTGTGTACCACCCCCCAACTTAGAGTTTTTAGTTGTACACAACTCAACTGAGGTTCGGTTTAAAAAAAGGTTTACTTGTATATTCGGTATACCAAAACCTTTAGTTTTATTTAAGTTCAAACTAGTTTTTTGAAAAAGTTTTTTATGTAGTTTAGTTGGTAACGCACTGTATATTTTATGTGTAAACAGGCTTGGTATTTTAAATTTTTTTATAAAAAAAATACATCAAAAATTTCATTTTAGAGTAACTTTTGCTAAAAACTGTTTGGTGTTAGTTGTTGTATAGGTGTACCGACCCCTATGTACGCCGATCCAACGCGACTGCATGTTTTTAGTTTGTATAGGTCAGTTTATGAAATTTAAACTGTTTATATAACTTAACGAGTGTTTTTTAATCTTTAGAACTCATTGGTTTAAAAATTTATACTTAGTGAAGTGTTTACCTCGTTCAGATAACCCATCACAGTCCACCTCTTCAGCTGACAAAACAGTGTTTAGTTTAGAACATCATATTATAGGTGAATTTTTAACGTAACAATAACCTTTTTTAACAAGAAGGAGAAATATGTACTGGGTTCACTTATAAAATTCTTTATCTGTAGTTTTAAAACTTTTAGACCAATTAAATAGTATTGCACACCTATGTAGCTGGTTTTTGAAATTAAATACGTTTTTTTTTGTAGAAATAGCGGGGTGTGTTTTAGTAATTATAGAGTATTGTTCTGTAGGTAAGCCGAACGAGTCTCACCCCATAACCCTAAGGCTGTCTAAACACCTACTCTCGGCGTACTTATGTAGTATGTCTGAGTATATGTAACCTACAGGATGACCTACATGTAACCCACTATTTGAAGGGTAAGGGAACATGTCTAGTGCAAAAAAACTACCTTTGGTTGAGCGTAACCTTTTTAATTTACTTTTTATTCAAAAAGTGGTTCAGTAATTTTCTATAAATAAATAATCTTTTTTAATTTCCACGTTAATTAAGTTTTAAACTATCTTTTAGTTTTTGATATAAATATAGTATTATATAAAATCAAATGTTATGACACCCTATTCTATAAATTTTAGAGTATTAATGCACTCTTTAAATGCCTTAAAGATAACCTTTACTAAAAAAAATATATATAAGTTTAAGGTTCGCGCAGACTATTTTATTAAAAACAATTTAGGTAGCCTCCTATACTTTAAAAACTTCTTTACCGTTAAAGTACATTCTAAAGTAAAAACTTCGAGGCTTAGGTACGGGTGTAAACGTATACTAAATAAAAGGAGGTTTTTTTTTAATACAAGTAATAAAAAGAAGTTGCTAGATGAAGCAGGGGTTTAATTTTTTAAATAAAAATTTAAATTTTTTCAGCCTAAAAGACTTATCTAAAACGTTAAGCACCTTTAAGGTACGCTCGGTAGATGTCTGTAAGTTTCATATAAATTTTGTAAAGAAGACGAACCACATGCTTAACGCAACCTTTTTTGTTTACAACAAGGATACCCTCTTAAATCAAGCCCTTCAGTCAGATATAAGGAGGTCCTCTAAATTAGTATTGAGTGCGTATGACGGCATACCTATAGGTTTAAAATCGAACATCTTTATGTATAACGCTTTAAATAACGGCTGTAGCTTATCTATAACTAATAAAACTTGGTTTTCTTCAAAATTAAGTGCTACCTTAAGCCGTCTTGGATTTTTACTATATTCAAAAAACAACTGCGATGAGTTCGCTGTAGGATCAAAAACGCAAAGTAAGTTTTACGGTAAATCTTATAACCCTTGAAACTTAAATAAAACACCGGGGGGTAGTAGCGGGGGTAGTGGTGTAGCAGTAGCATCAGGACAACAATTTTTATCGGTTGGAAGTGATACCGGGGGATCTGTAAGGCAACCAGCAAACTTATGTAGTATTGTAGGTTTTAAACCAAGCTACACCCTCATGAGTAGGTTTGGTTTACTCCCCTTCAGTTCATCCTTAGACACTATAGGTTTTTTAGGTTCTACTATCGTAGACGTCTTAAACTTATTTAAAGATACGGTTAGTTTTGATATAAATGGTAATAACCCTGTAGTTAAAACCGTAAATTGCTGGAATAAGATAGCCTTTTTAGGGGATTTTATAGACAATAAAAACAAGCCTTTATTTAAAAAAATAACTTTTTTATTAAAATCTATGGGTTACGAGGTTATTAACTTATCGACAAATGAGTTATGTAGGGTAGCAGTTCCACTGTACTACATAATATCTTCTATAGAAGCCGTATCCAATTTTAGCAAATACAGAGGTCTTTTCATTAAAGATAAGTCCAATTACGTAAGAAGAACCGGTTACAACCGCTTTATAAGCAATTTCCGAGGTAACTTCTTCAATAATTTAGTTAAGTACAGGTTACTTTTAGGGGAGTTTTTTGCTTTAGGAAGTTATGGTTTTGTAAAAAGGAAAGCTCAAACCTTGAGTAATAAGGTTATAAAGTACTTTAGTACTATTTTTAATAGTGTAGGTTTTTTAATTTTGCCAGCAACACCAAGGAGGGGTAATCCAAGTACTTTTGATAAAGATGTACAGACTGTACTATCTAACCTAGCCGGGTTACCTTCTTTAGTAACCCCTTTTATACAAAAAACAATAAAATGTTTCGGCTCTATACAAGTGATTGGGGGTGTTTTTTCAGATTTAAAATTACTGAATTTTTCAATAAAGCTAAACCTTTTATCAACTATAAATTAAAATATACGTATGCCCTTACTAACTTTATTTAAAACCTATGTAGGTGTTGAACTTCACATCCAATTAAACCTTTCAGGGGGTAAACCCTTTACTAAAGGTATAACTAGAGCTTGCAGACTAGAAAACTCTGTCAGCGATTGATACTCTTTAGGTGTTGAGGGGGTTTTACCTATAGTGAATAAAACCCTTCTTTTAAAGACAAACCTTTTACGGAAGGTTATCGGCAGTAATTCGACAAAGCAACCTTTTTTTTTTGACAGAAAGAACTACACGTATCCGGACCTTCCAAAAGGTTATCAGATAACCCAAAACTACAAGGGTTTTTGCACTAACTTTAAATTTTACTTCTTCTCAGATTATACTAAAAAAATTGAGCGTTTCTATATACAAGGTGTTCAGCTTGAAGAGGATGTAGCAAGCTTAAATAATAAGTCGTTTACCTACAACTACAATAGATCCGGCTTCCCTTTAATTGAACTTATAACGGATAAATTAAGTTTAAAAAACATAAATACAGTTTTAGACTTTATAGGGGCTGTTAAATCACTTTTTGTAGTCTTGAAATTGTCTACCTGCCGTATGCATAGGGGTGAACTCCGTTGCGATTTAAACGTAAGCACTTTTTTAATAAACGGGGGTGCTTGTTTTAATAGAGTTGAAGTAAAGAATTTAAACTCTAGCGCATCCATAAAAAGCAGTCTTATTTTTGAAAAATACAGGCAGTTTGTTTTTCTTAGAAAAAATTTAAAAATGTACTCAAAACTAAACCTTTTAAAAAATGTAACTAAGTCGTGATCCTCTTTAAATCTTAAAACTATATTTTTAAGATTTAAAGAGGGCCCTCAAGCGTATAACTTCTACGAGGATCCCGACGTACCTATACTTTATATAAAGAAAGAACCCGAACCTACCCTATTAAAGCTAAACTTTAAGTCTAGTTTTACAAAAAATAAGCTTAAGTTGAGGTTTTTTTTTAAAAATAAAAGTTTTATAAAGGACGATTATGTTCCAGATCTAGTTAACCTCTACTACCTAAACCCGTTTAAAAAAAACTGCACCCCAAGGGTATGTTTTTTTTACAAAAGTTTAAGAACTAAACAGTGCGTATGTTTACTCTACAAATTATTAAGTATATACTCTAGATTAGAGGACTCTAGTATCTTTTTTTTTAGAAAAAAACTTTTAGAAGGTTTTTTAACAAATGATTTTTCTACAAAACAAATACAAAACGTATTTAAATTTAAATCTTACAGGTATTTTACAAAAGTTTTAGTCAGGCGTAGGGTGATTAAAAAGTTGCTTTATTTTTTTAAAAAAAACCCATTCTCGCTAAAAAAGTATAAAAGGGGTTTCTTAAAGGTTTTAGACGTTACAATAGGTTTTCTGTTAAAAAATTTTAATTTTAGGGGGTTGGGTACTTTAGAAATAAGATTTCAGTTAAAACTTATAGCAGATAAAGCCTGCTTTTATGTTTAACAAGCATGTAAACTTTCTATACTTCATAGGTAGGGTGTCGAGTAAGGCTGCCTATAGGTATTTAGTTAGCGTATTAAGCTTCGGTTTAACCAGTAAATATTACTTCAAACCGTCTTTTATTAAAAAAAAAGTTATTATATGCTCTATAACTACATACAAACATACCTTACAAAGGTTAGTTGTTTTTTTTTACGGTACAAACACACCCGTAGTATTAAAACTTATGCGTATAGGTAGTTTTTTATGTGTTAAAAGGGTGTTTTTAGATTTACACAAGAAGGGCCTTATTTTTATTAGTAAACTAGATTTACTTAAGGGGCTTGGTTTTAGTTTTTATAAGCTTTTTGGTGAGATAAGGTATTCTCGTGAAAAAACCCGTAAACTTAGTTGACCTTACTAACCCTTGTAAATATGGTCGACTAGACCGTACTTTAAAGCTTCACCCGCACTAAAATACTTGTCCCTATCAGTATCCCTTTCTATAGTAGTTTTATCCTGTCCAGTAGCTTTAATTAATATTAAATTTAATTTATTGCGTACGTATTCCATTTCGTCTGCCTGTAGGTTAATGTCTACCGAAGGCGCTACTACCTTCCCCATTATTAACGGCTGATGTATTAATATTTGTGAGTTGGGATACATGAAACGCATTCCTTTTTTAGCAGCGCATAATATAATAGCTCCCATACTTGCAGCTATACCTGTAACTATGATTTTTACAGGGTTACTTATTGATTGGATAGCGTCGTATATAGCTAAACCTGAAGTTATGGAACCTCCAGGAGTATTTATATACACGCATATTGTTTTATGTTTAGACTTTATGTTTAAAAACATTAATTTTTTTATAAAGTTATAGGCGGTTTGGTCATCTATAGTTTTATGTATAAAAACCCTACCCTGTTCTAAAAGTTCCTCATCCATTAAGTTGTCTATACTTTTAATATCGTCTTTTACCATCCTTGCATATTATAATAGATGTATAAAAGAGTTTAAACTCTTTTATACATCTATTATAATATGCAAGGATGGTAAAAATAAGATTACAAAAAATTGGAGTTAAAAACTCCTCCAGTTTTAGAATAGTAGTTTCTGAAAAAAAGATTAAAAGAAGCGGTAGGTTTTTAGAAAATATAGGTTTTTACGATTCAGGACATAGTAACATATTTAAAAAGGCTTTTTTTTTTCTAAAGAATAGGTACTCCTTTTGAATTAAGAGAGGGGCTTCAGTATCCAGTACAGTACACAACGTAATTAACAAGATAACAAACCTTATAGATTAGACATGCTTAACTCAGTATTTAGAGGTATTTGTAAAAACGTAGTTAAAGACAGTTTTGAGATTAAAACAGGTTCTTGGGTTAATATAACGACAGAATTTTTAGATAACGATAAGGTTCGTAGTCAAGTATTTTCTGGAATAATTACTTCAGTAACAGGGTGTATACTAAATAAAAATGTTAGGGTTATGCGTATACAAAAAAATACAGTTGTAGAGAAACTATTTAATTTAAATTCTCCAAAAATAAAAAGCATATCCTTTATCAATAAAATAAAAAAACTAAAGAAGTCGAAACTTTTTTTTTTAAAAAAGATTAAATAGGTTAGGTATGAAAACTCATAAAGGAATAAGTAAAAGGTTTAAGTTAACCAGCGGAGGTTTACTTCTTAGAAAATCTCCGGGGATGGGACATTTAACAGGGAAAAAGTCATCTAAGTCTAAAGCTAAATTAAAGTGTTACAAAAGAGTAGGGTCCCGTAGTTTACGTATTAAATACCTCTCCTTATTATTAAAAAAATAAATGACTAGAAAAACGAACGCTGTTTATTCAAAAAACCGTAGAGCTAAAATTTTAAAAGAAGCTAAGGGTTTTTTTGGAAACAAATCTAAACTATTTACATACGCTAAAGATGCTGTTTTTAGAGCTAAAAAATATCAGTACTTTGACAGGAAAAAAAAAAAATCTATATTACGTAATGGTTGAATTAAAAAGATTAGCAGTTCCCTTAAGCTTTTAGGTTTGAAGTATAGTTTTATAATATTTATATTTAATAGGTATGACGTACCTGTGAATAGAAGCTCCTTAAGTGTACTGATTGAGCACGCACCTTCCGTGGCATTATTATATATAAAGAGTATATTTCAAAATAAAAAATAAACCCTTTACCTGTTAAGTGAATACCTTACTTAAAAGTTTAAATCTTCAGTTGAAATACTTTATAAACATAACCTCTAGCTGCTCACATACCTCTATCAGATCTTTTTTTCTATCTAAATCGAGTTATTTAAATAAACAGTTTTCTTTGGTTAAATTTTTTTTTATTAAAAACTTTACAGGTAACAAATTAAACAGGTTTAAGGGTTCCCTGGTCCACGCAATTAATTTACTGTCGTCAAGTGTAAAAACGCTGTTTTTACAGGAAGAGGTCAGTTTCGACCCGTCTGTATCTGTAGGAAGTTTTTATCCTACCCTACACCCAATATCTAAAATTATATTTAGCCTGGTAAGTTTTTTAAAAAAGTTAGGGTTTACGTTTACATTTGGTTATGAGTTAGAAACCGTGACTAACTGTTTCAGTTTATTAAACATGGCTCCGTGTCATGAAGCTAGAAGCTCTAAAAATACATTTTACCTCCAAGATAAAACTAAAGGTGAAGTTACCCTCTTACGTACACAAACCTCAACTATTCAAATAAAAGCTATGCTAGGTCAGAAGCCTCCTATAAGGAGGATGTCCTTTGGCAGAGTATTTAGAAATGATAATGTAGACCTAACACATAATGTAAACTTTTATCAGCTAGAAGGTTTATACGTCGATACTTTAGATAATATAAGTGTTGTGGAGTTAAAAAATGTTCTAACTAGCCTTTTAAAAAATATACTAGGACGGTCAGTGATTTTTAGGTTTAGAAATAGCTACTTCCCCTTTACTATACCCTCTTTTGAGGTTGATGTGTTTGATACTAAATTAAATGTTTGGGTTGAGGTTTTAGGTTGTGGTTTAGTACACCCTAAAATAATTCGGAACGCTTTTGGTGAGGTTAGCGCACCTAAATTATCTGGGTACGCGTTTGGTATAGGTATTGAACGGTTAGCTATGCTTTTATACCCTGAAACAGGACTTAAAACATTTTATAATAATAATTATAGATCTTGCTTTAAGGCAGCATAATAAACTTATCATGAATGTAAGTATCGTTAATTTAAGTTTTTACTTCTTTAAATTAAAAGTAAATCTCTATGGTAAGGCTTTATTAAAGGAAGGTTTGGAGTGTGGTGAATTTGTTAATAATATATGTAGTTTAGCCACCACCCCCGATAAAAGTAACATAAATAATTACAGCGTAATCAGTTCTTTAATAAACCAACATTACGGTGTGGTTAAGGATAAAGGTTACTTGTACAGCCGTAAAAAAAAACACTTAACTTCTTGTAGCACCAGCCTCTTTACAAACTTATTTAGTTATAAAAAAAATAAATGGATTGGTTTTTTTTTTATAAACGGGGTTGACAACTGTACTTTATACAGTGATTTTATAAAGGTTATTGGGTATATAGCGGCTACTCAAGGAGAGGCTTACACCTATACTATTAAATACAGGGTGGGTTTAGACGTTTATATTAACCCCATTAGCGACCCCACCACTAGTATTAATACCAAAAACGCCTTCTTTTTTAGAAAAAAGATATCTAGCAGGGGTAGGAAGTTTTACAAGAGCTTAAGTAGCCCCCTAAAATTTAGTTTTTACAATACAAAAAGTATAAGAACTTACTGCCTTAACAATTTAATTAGTGAAAGCTTTAGGTTAGTTTTAAAAAAAACAGGACTACTTCTCCCTATAAATTCAAACTCCGGGTCAGTTAGTACGTACGGAGGAAGGGTTATTTTTGTGCGTACCGAATTAAATAGCTTTTTTAAAGCAAAACTAAAAAGCAAGCTAAGTAAAAAGGTTTTCTTAAAGACATGTAAAACCTTAAACTATACGGTTTTAAAAGGTGTAGGGGGGGTTGTTGGTTTGTTTCAAGTACCTAACTACAAAAACATTATAAAGTCCAACCAGATCGTTTGTGATTTCCTGACAATATACTCTATTACACGAAACTTTAACGCTACCGAAAACTTTAAAGTACTGAGCAGTTTTTTTTTTAAGGAATCGAGCAAGTACCTTAGCGTATACAAAAACATAAAGGTTTTTCTAATAAACAACGGGTTTTTTGAAGTTGTAAACAATGGGTTTTTAGAGAATGTAGAGTTAAGAACCTTAAAGTATTCTTTAGTAACGTCACTAGTAAAGCACATTGTTAATGGTAACTACTTACCTGTATTTGAGTTTAATAATGTTTTTAAAAACTCTAAGGTTGGTTTAAAAGTAAATGAGTTTTTAAGTTTATGTTTAGTGTACCCCTACTTCAACAAAACAAAACTTTCCTACACCTTAAGGTATAAGGCCTACACTAAAAGTGTCTACAGTGTCTACCTAAATTTCTTTAAAAAAACCCTTAACGGCATTCTGTATAAGTTTTTTTTTATAAAAAGTTTTATAAGGTGAAACTGCATGGGGGGGTTTAAATGGGAGAGGTTCTCCTCGTATTACTTTATTAACAATGACTGTAGTTTTTATTTAAAGTTTGGTAAGTTTAATAACAAGTACACCAAATATGCAAACAAAAACTACAGTTTATTTGGGGTAGAGTTGCTTTTTAAACACTACTTTTTAAGTAATATAAACAAAGGCCGATCCTTTTTATTTAAAAAGGGTTGTGGTTATTCTAATCTACAAGAGAACTTTTTTAGTATTCTGTTACATAAGAAGACGATGATCTCTTACATAAAGGAAAGGTTGTCTTTAATTTTAAAATTAAAATGAGGTTTAAAGCTTTATAGCTTAAAGTTACTAGACGTATTTAACTACAGCTACTTTAAAAAAGTTTTTTTTTCTATAAAGACCTCTACACCTAAAGGAGGTTTTTTTATGGAACAGTTAAAGCTCTTAATTTTTAGAGACCCCAGTATAGGTGTGTTCGTACAGGAATAACTTAAGTTTATTTATTAGGTTTGTTTGGGTTATTTTTTTATTATAAAAAGTACACATAAAAATTAAATTAACGCCCCTTAAGTTTTTAAATAAAAATAACCTTTTATTTAAGGAACCCCTACAACTACTTTTTAGTTTTTTAAAAAAACCTAAACCCCTTAATAAACAAACCTTACTACTTAGTATGTTAAAGCTAATACATTTACAACAGGGTTTAAAGGATTTACGTACTAACTTTACCCTTTCCTTTATAAAACCTGTGTAGACGTCTTTTTTATTTATATAAGAGACTATTAAGTTTTTTTTAGATAAGTCTTTAGTAGACGACCTTTTAATAAGTTTAAAGTAGTTAAACATGTAGAACAAAGAGTTTTTAGAGTTTAAACTACTAAGGTAATTGTTATTTAATTTTTTTAAAAACCTCTCGTCTATACTAATATTAGAGTCTTTAGCTAATGATTTAAAAAAACCTTTAATATTTTTAATAGAGGGGTCCTTACTATACAGTAACAGGTCACATATAGTTTCTTTTAAGTAGTTTTTTTTAAGAAAACTACTTAAGGAATGCGTAGAGCTTCTTTTAGTCATTTTTAAATTCCCTTTGATTAGTATTAGGGGGACGTGTATAAACTTGGGTATAGGTTTATTAAGTAAATAAAAAAGGTTAGAGTGTTTTTTACTGTTATCTATATGATCAACACCACGTACTACGAGATTAACACCCATGTCAATATCATCAATTGGGTTAACAAAATTAAAAACAGCCTTAAGGTTTTTTTTAAATACTATAAAATTAAAAACCTTACTACAAACATCAAGTTTATTTAAGTAGTTAACACACAGGGTTTTAACTTTTCTAGTAACCAATAGCCAGAAAGCGTTTCTTTTTATAAAAACCCTGTTTAGGATATTAAGCTTTCGTAGGTATTTGACGTACCCTAAGCGCCTGTTACTTTGAAAATAACTCTCCTCGTCTTTAAAAAAAACACCCCGACCTCATGTAATGTTTAAATACTTTAAGGTCTTTAACATGGAAAATACCGTAAACCTTTTATTCTTATTAATTAAATTAGAGTCCTCAAACCTTAATATAAACAAACCTTTTGATTTAAGAGCTATAAACCAATTTAAAAGGGCTATTCGTATATTTCCGAAATGTAAATCCCCTGTTAAACTAGGCGCAAACCTAGTAACGTATTTTTTATCTAAATATTTCATTTTAAGTACAAAAAACAGTTTTTATTTCAGGAGAGGAGGGGATTTGAACCCCTGTTTTTTATAAAAAAAAATAGCATTTCCAATGCTACGCATTAAACCACTCTGCCACCTCTCCTAATGCTACAAGCGTATACCCCTTATATAATATAGGTTGAGCGGGTCTCGAACCCACAACCAATGGCTTAAAAGGCCACTGCTCTACCAATTGAGCTATCAACCCTACATATGTTCTTACATAATAATTAGTTTAGTAGTATAAATCAAATAAAATATTTTATTTTTTACTTAAATTAGTATAAATTAGTTTTTATGTTAAAAGATTACTCAATAATTAAACCGAAAACAAGAAGTTTCATTTCGTTTAACGCACACTCTAAAGGTTTAAAAAATAAAATTAACTTAAATATAAAGTTTATACGTAAGTACTTTTTAAATTACAACCTTAGGCAGTATAAAAACATCCTTGTACTAGGATCCTCTACAGGTTACGGTTTATCTACTAGTTTGACAGCTTACTTTAGTCTAAAACCTTTTAATATAATAAACGTTTTTTTTGATCGTAAATCAAAAGGCACCAAAACAGCCTCTTCAGGTTGGTATAACATGTCCCATTTATCCTCAAAAGTTAATAATAACAGGACTAGTGTTTTTTTCTTAAATGAAGATGTTTTTTTAAACAAAACTAAACGAAAGGTATTAAAGTTACTTGGGATACTTAATATAAAACTAGACTTATTAGTTTACAGTATAGCAGCACCTAAGCGGTTAGATATACGTAAAAACTCTAGTTTATCGGCTTGTCTAAAGCCTGTTATAGCGAAGTATGAAGGTAAAACTATTAATTTAGATAGTGGGGATGTAGTTAGCTGTATACTGCAAATAGCTGATTTTAAAGAAATCTACAGCACGAAGTACGTTATGGGGGGGGAGGATTGATTCCTATGAGTTAATTATTTAACATCGTACGGGTACTTAAACAACAGTTTTCAAACATTCGCCTACTCCTACGTAGGGCCTGAACTTACATGATCTATTTATAAATATGGAACCATAGGTGAGGCTAAAAAAGATTTATTTTTACATTCTAGAAAAATTTTTAAACTACTAAGTAAATCTTTACAGTGTAAGGTATTTGTATTTTTAAATAAAGCTGTTACTACACAAGCCAGTGCGGCTATACCTGTAGTTCCTTTGTACCTGTCAATTTTATACAGATGTACAGGTCTTTTGAGTATGAACGAGCAGTGCTTAGGGCAGATAGCCAGGGTTTTCCACAAACTACCTCTTTTTAAAAAAAAGTTCGGCGTCCTCCGTTTAGATGAATATGAAATTGAAGGTAATACACAGCTCAAACTTTTTTATTCTTGAGTCAGTATAAGTAAACACAGTATAAATACTTTAGGGTCCTTTAATAGTTATAGAAAAAGCTTCTTAAAACTTTTTGGGTTCTGCTTTAACAATATAGATTACACGTCCCCTATAAACATAAACGCTACTATAGTTAACAAACTATACTAATAGTACCGTAAAACCGGTTAATCGAATATTTTTTTGTATAGTTTTTTAGATAAGGTAACGTCCTCCTTGTTGTAATTATTACTAACTAAGCGGGCCTTTCCTTTTTTTTGCTTTGATAAAAGCTTCTTCTTCCTACTAATGTCCCCTCCATAACACTTAGAGGTAACGTCTTTTTTAAAAGGATTAATGGTATCCCTGATTATTATTTTATTATTACTAAGGCCTTGTATTATTATCTTAAACAACTGCCTTTTTGTATTATCCTTAATTACACTACAAAGTCTAGTAGCTAACCTATACGCGTTGTTTGAGTGGGTTAGCATAGAAAGGTCACTTATTAAGTTACCGTTAAGTTTAAACTCTAACTTTACTAAGCTAGAAGGTCTGTATTTTAAAAAAACATAACTAAGTTGAACATTCCCTTTAGTTATACTTTGGGTTTTATCATTGAAGTCGTATAAAATCTCATTTAAAGGCATTTCAGCCTCTATTATAATACCTTCTACCCCTACCACCCCTTTATTACTTTCAGAGTCTAATACGGTATAATCAACACATCTTTTATTAAGCAATAGTTTTATAAGATTATTTAGGTATTGACTTAAGCTTGTAATTTTAAGTAGAACTAAGGGTTCCTCTATTACCAACTTAGACATTTCGCTCGTTAATATCTTGGAGGGGTTTGTTATAAAAAAAAAAGTACTCGAGTCTCTACGTTTTAGCCTGTACGTTACGCTCGGGTTAGAGTAAATAACATTTAAAAGATACTCCCGCTCAAGCCTTTTCTTAACTATTTCTGAATGTAGTACGCCTAAAAAACCGCATTTAAAACCATACCCAAAGGTTGAGGATTCTTTTTTTTCAAAATTCAACGACAAATCGTTTAAGCTTAATTGCTTTAAGCTACTCTCTAATTTTAGAAAATCTGACTGCTCTCAGGGATATATATTGTAGAATATGAGAGATTGTGGGGGATTGTACAAAACTAAAGGTTCTTTTATACTAAACTTATCCTTAACGTTTACTAGGGTATTACCTAATCCTCAGTCCCAAACATCCTTCTTTATTCGGATAGTAATAAAACCTATACCACCTTCGGATATAAAACTCGGGGTTCTTTGAGTTTTAGTTATATTAAAAAAACCTAGTGATTTGACAATAAGTATAGGTTTATCTTTATTAACTAGCACCAACCTATCGTTTTTATTTAGAGTACCTGAGTATACTTTTATATAGAATGTAAGCCCTACGTGCTCGTCGTATGTAGAATCAAATATAAGGGCTCTAAACCTTGAGTCTTTATGAACACTAAAAGGTGCTGGAACATCCTCTATTATTTTTTCTAATACGGAATCTAAACCTAGTTTTTTTTTTGAACTAACCCTCAATAGGTCCGCGTATTTAGTCCCTGTTACGTCTTCCAAAATAGAGTACCCCTTACTTAGACCTTTACAAGACACCAAATCACTTTTATTTAAAATAGGTATGATTTTTAAGTTATTTTCTACAGCTAGTTTTGCGTTAAATAACGTTTGTGGTTGTACACCTTTAGATACATCCACTAGCAATATAGCCCCCTCAGCGGCTATTAAACCCCTTAAAACTTCATTAGAAAAGTCTATGTGACCAGGAGTATCTATTAAATTAATTGTATACTCTTTTTTTTTATACTTATAGGATAAACTTATGGGGTGGGACTTTATAGTGATCCCCCTCTCCCTCTCTAACTCCATAGAATCTAGTTGAAAGGAGCCTTTTGTTTTTTTAAACCCATAAACGTGTTCTATTAGAGCGTTAGAAAATGTAGTTTTACCGTGATCGATGTGAGCTACCACAGCCACATTTCTAATATATTTAGTTTCCATACTACTGTAATAAGTCTAAAACTTTTTTTATGTTTACATCATCTAAAAGAGTGAACTTATTTTTACTACTAGAGGAGGTTGCAACTTTTATGATATTCGTAACGGTTTTGAGTTTATTCATTTCTATAAAATCTAGATTACCTATCTTTAACAACTCAACTATATTCTTATTTAAGTTTACGGACTTCAAAATTTGTTTGGCTATATTAAATACCAATAAAAGCTTTGAATTGTATTTGACAAAAACGTCCCCCGTAACGTTATTAAATATATACTTTTGGGGGGGACGGAGGGAAAATTTATTCATAAATTCAAAAATATTTAAGCCCGCTTGATTCATTAAAGAGCTGTGATATGCCCCACTTACTTTTAGTAAAACAACCTTGTAATTCAAGTTTAATTTAACTTTAGGTTTTGATAAGAATTCTTTAAGTACACTAATACTATAACAATTTCCAGAGACCACTATTTGGTTAAGTGAGTTAATGTTTGAGAGCTGCAACTTTAGTTTTTTACAAAGTATTATAGCCTTACCTCAAGCATCCAGGCCTTTTTTATTTAAAATAGCTAGCATAGCTCCTTTATGTATGTCACAACACTTACCCATTAAAAAACACCGTTGATTTATAACTAATAAACCGTTTATAAAGTTAGTTATACCTGAACATATATAAGCACTTACCTCTCCTAAACTAAAACCTCCTAAAATAGTAGGTTCCTTTATTAATTTATTTTTTAAAATCAGTCTTGAGCTTATATACTCGTTAACAAATAACAGCATTTGGCAGTTATTAGTTTTCTTTATATCTGCATTTGAACCGTAAAAAGATACGTCCCTTATATTTTTTTTTAACACCGAGTTAGCTAATGCCCAGTATTTTTTTGAAATAATATTTTCTTTAAGTGTAAGCCCCATACCCCCATACTGCGAACCTTGACCTGTAAATAATAAAATAGTGCGCTTAATCATAAACTTAACCGTTAATTTTATACTTTATAAAAAACTTGTCTAAATGTAAATTTAAGTCGGGTTTAAATAAAAACACTACTTTAAATTTAGTTTTTAAAAAAGCGAAGTAATTTATATATTTTTTTTTTAAAAAATAAAATAACTTAATATTTAAGTGCACTCTAATAACTTTGTAATTCTCTAAGTCTATACGGTTTGAGCTTATTAATATTAATAGTGTTGAAACCTTATCGTTTAAACAATTAGATAAGTACTTAATTGAGTGGACGGTGCCAGTACCTCTACAGTAATAACATTTTTGAAAATAAAATTTAAATTTTGATTCCACATCCCTCTGCCTCGTTAATTGCATTATCCCTAATTTAGACATGGGGAGGATTTTTATTTTTAATAAACCGTTATTTAAAAAGAAAAGCCTTTTTAAAGCTTTAAATACTTTTTTATCAAAAAAAGGTCCACCCATGTCTACAAAGTCTACTATTATAAGGCCTGAAATGTTTTTTAAAATAACCTCCTCTACTATTTTCTTAGACGCCTCTATGTTTACCTTTAATGAAAAAGCCTCCCCGTCCTTATTACTTTTGTGAGACCCCGTGTTAACGTCGACAGAGGTTAAAGCCTCGGTTTCTTCGAAAACGATATTCCCCCCAGAAGGGAGTTTAACTTTACTCTCGTACAGGGTAGTATTTTTTATAGTTTTTTTTGCATGTAGGTTTAGACTTAAATTTCTTACTAAAAAACCACTCACCTTTTTAAAAAAGCTTAGAAAAAAATTATAAAGGTATAGGTCAGAGGTAACTATCCTGCTAAATTTTTTATATATAAAACCTTTTACAATCCCATCAAATACCTTAAAGTTTTGGTTAACCAGATAAGCCTTGCTGGGGTTTAAGTCAGACTTTCTTTTTAGAAAGTATCACTTATTCAGTAAGAAGTTTAAATCCTTTAGTACTGTATTTATATGCTCAAACCTAGTATCAGTACGTATGACAACTCCTGTTGTCAGGATATTAGATATCTTTTTTAAAGCTTTTTTTAAGAAAAAGCGCTCCCTTAAGTTTTTTATTTTTTTAGATATACCGTAGTTTTTAGAAAACGGAGTTAAGATTAAAAGTTTCCCAGGTAGTGTTATATTATTAGTTAACCGACAGCCTTTTGTACCAAACTCCTCCTTTAACACCTGCACTAAAGTCTTTTTATTTAGAAATTTATGAGTAAAGTAACCGGTTATCTTATTAAACAGGCTGTCATTCCAATGTAAAAAACCGTTTTTACTTCTACCTATATAAACAAAGGAGGCGTTTAGCTTTTCCTCTACATTCTTTATAATACCACAGTAAACAAAACCTAAAGCACCCCTAACTTTAAATATGTCGCTTCCGGAACTTTTTAAACAACCTTCTTTAAAAAAAAAATGCTCCTGGTTAAACAAACTCCCTTTAAATATTAACTCGGAGAAGTTTGTTTTTAGGTTTTTTTTGAAAAATAGGTTTTTTTTTAATGTTACTGAAGGGACATTACCTAAAGTATATCTAAAAACTATAAATGAGGACGTAAATACCTTTAAATTTATAGGCAGCCCCTTATATTTAGTTCTTACTAAACTCCCTTTCCGCATTATTAAAGGCAGTTATGATTTTATCAATAGCCGATTCCGTTAACTTTTGTAACTTTAGGTTGTTTCTCTTTACCACATCTTTTGATTTAGTAGAGCCCTCCATGTCTTTTTTTCAAACCCTCCTTATACCCCTTATTCGAAGTTTGCAACCTTCTATATAAGTTTTAGTTAAACCAATAACTTCTTTCTTATAATTGTAGGTTAATTCTGGCTGTTGACAAACCAAGGTAAACTGGTCCTTCGCTCACAAATTAAAACCTTCAAGGACTTTTTTTAAAGATACTAATACCTTAGGTAGGTTAGTTTTATGGTTTAAAGTTACTAGCACCGAACCGTTCTCATCTAAATTAAGAATGGCTAACTTGCTTAGCTTAAACTTTTTACAATCTACAGTTACTGTTAAATCCGCTAGTAGATCGGTTGAGAGTTTATTTTTTAAAAACTTGAACTTTTTTAAATAACTAATACAACTGTCCAGCACTACCTGCATTTCACATTCAATTTTTAATATATCCATTTTATTTATAAAACTTTTCGGTTAAAGCTATAATTATGTTATAATTATAGGAATACAAAGGCACGCTTTATTTATGTCTAGTGGTGTAATGGCAGCACAGCGGATTTTGGTTCCGTAAGTTGAGGTTCGAATCCTTATTAGACAGCGTATTATAAAGAAGGTTTTGAAACTAACTTTTTTGGTTTTACCCGCATTTATATAGTAGAGTAAAAACCTACTATTTAGCTCTTAAAATTAAAGAAATCCCCTAGATTAGACAATTCTATGTGATTAGGTCTATTTTCCTCAACAAACGAGTACTCCTTTATAGCACTTTTAAACTTCTCTTCGTTATAGTAGGACGCTTTTAGAGATAAAGAAACTTTAAAGTTAGTCGTGTCGATTTTAATAATTATAGCTTTTATATACTCGTCTGGTCGTATAGTGTTACTTTTAATATTAAACCCCTTAATATCGTTATTTTTTTTATCTAAAACAACACTATCGAACTGACTAGCATGTAATAACCCATCCAACCTTTTATTTATTTTTATAAAAGCACCGTAGTTCACTATCCTTATAACCTTACCTACTACAATATCACCTACACTAAAAGCTTTCAAAATATCAAAAGGGTTAGGCTGTACTTGTTTTTTACCTAGTATTACCCGACTATTTTTTATATCTTTAGATAATAATTTAATGTCTATAGGACTGCCCAAACTACTTTTAGGGTCTTCGAACCTTGTTCAATTTAAATCGTTAGTGTGTAGAACACCCTGTATTTTATTAGAAAACTCTGTGTATAAAAAACATTTAAACAGTTTTTTAAAAATACAACTTACAGTAGGGTCGTTAAATGTTTGATTCACTAATTTAACCCAGGAAGACACCTTGTTTACGTTGTTTTCTAAAAACACAGAGTTTTGTTTTGAATCAACATACGATACGAGTAGGCTGCTGCTGTTACTCGGGCCTGAATTTAATTTAAAAGCTTCTACTGTATTACTAATAACATTAAAGAAGTTGTTACTAACGCTATCCCTAAATGTTTTTAAACCTAAATTTAATTTCTTTATGGTATTAGTATGCTGGTTTACACTTAATTGTTTTATTCCTAAAGAAACCCTACACTTCTCTTTATTTATATCTACGATTATAACCTTTACAGCCTGTTCTATTTTTAAATCCCTATAGTCTTTGTTTTTATCCCAAGAAATATCAGTTACATGTAGTAAACCGTCTATACCGTTTATATCTATAAAGATACCGTACGTAGTTATATTTTTAATAACACCTCAACATACGTTACCTACCGATACGTTTTTTAAAAGTTTTTTTTTCTTATCTGTACGTTCCTGCTCGATGATTTCTCTCCTCGATAAGATAAGGTTTTTCTTCTCGTAGTTTATTTTTAATATTTTAAAGAAAAAACATTTATTTAGAAAACTACTAGTGTTTTTAGGTACCTGCAGATTTATTTGAGATAGCGGTAAGAATGAAAATACACCTACGTTTGTAGTAAAACCCCCTTTAGTACAATCTATAATCTTACCTTTTATAATATCACCTTCGTTATATTTTAAATTTATAAAGGCCCAGTTTAGTATAAACTGAGCTTTTATGAAAGATACTTTATGGTTCGAGAGTTTAAAATTGACTTTGTCTACCAGTATATTTACGAATAAACCTACCGATAGCTTTTTATTAAAAGCTGTGAATTCTTTTTTTAATACCGAAGATTCCTTCTTTACACCTATATTTAAATATACATGCTTCGTATCCCAACCTATTACCTTAGACTTTACTACCCTTTTTTCCCCTAAAGGAGTTATTTTTTTAGAGTTTTTTATTAAAATATTAAGCTTTTTCATTATATACAAGATTATTTAATATATATACATCCATTATAGTACACGATAATTAAAAAAATTCTACTCAGGAAGGGACTCGAACCCTTATATTTAAAAAAATACAAACACCTCAAGCTTGCGTGTCTACCATTTCACCACCTAAGTTGAGTATAGTTTAATGTATACATCTACTAAATAAAAGGTTTTACATACAAAAACATGTCGTATATATTATATACTGTTAACACTTATTCTAAGCGGAAGTAGCTTAATGGTAGAGTTTTACCTTGCCAAGGTAATCGTTGAGGGTTCGAATCCCTTCTTCCGCTTAGAATAAATTTAAAAAAAGGTTATGTTTACCCTCTTAAACTTATAAATTTTATTTTTTAAAATAAACAGTTTTGTTTTAGTTTTATACACGAAACCATAGCTATTTTTAAAATTTAAACAGCTTAGGTTATTACAAAAATAAAACACCCTCGCTACCTTTACTAAAAGTAAAGCCCGGCTTAAGGCGTAAGAACACTTTATACTCCATACATGGTCAATAGACTTAAAGCGGGTTTTTGCGCTAAAAAAAGAGTTTTTTAACGATATGTTAGATATACACCACTTATTTAATAGCAGGTAAGCACCTTTTTTTTTAGTAAATGTATATTTTTTTTTTTTAAAATATAAACCTTCGTGGAGGTTACTGTAAATAAACATTTTCATAACCACAGAATATCTGTAGATGCGACCCCTTAACGACTTATAAGACTCAAAATTAACTGTAGGAATATACACCCTGTTCAACAATAAACCCAAATCTAATTTATTAGTAACCTTAAGTAGGGACATACCGTATTTTTTAAGCTTCGTAAGGATACCATTGTTTAAGGGGGAAGGTCCTATACCTTTTGGTATGATAGAGGGGTGCACGTTATAAAACTTTAAATCCAGGCTATCTAAAAACTTACTGTTCGCTATATATTTAGTACTAAAAAAAACAACTTTAGTTGTTTTTTTTGTTAAATCATTTAAAGAAACTCCACCCCTTGTATATTTAGTAATTATTACTGTTTCGTCAACGAAGGCCCTTAGCTTTTTAAGTAAATTATACGATATACCGTCGTTTGTAAAAAAAAATAACTTTTTCTTAACCATTTAATGATATATGTATATACTATATTTAAGCTCTATTTTAAAAAGAATTGAATAATTTACAAAAAGTTACTTGGAAAAAATATTTTTTTTACAGAGCCCTGTATTTAAAAAAAAAACTACTACCCTCTCCTAAAAAAGAGTGTTGGGGGGGTTGCGATACAGTAATTATCAAGCCTTATTCCGAAAAAAAAACGTACTGGTTGTCTAATGCAAACTCTAACCCTAAGGTACTACCGCAAAGACACTCACTGTTTGGTTATAAAGTGAAATTTTTTCTTATAAAAAGAAATAAAAAATACAACTTCCCTTTAATAAACGGTATAGGCGGTAGGACGGACAGCGTAGGCAGTAAAGCGTTAGGGGCGGGGGGTAGAGGTTCTTCTAAAAATAACGTACAAAGGGGTTTAGTTTTCTTAGAAGAAAGCTTAAACACTCTGTACGTGCGTGTACACATATTAAATAATAGTGACCTTATAAGTAAAGTCACGGGTGTACTATTATCTAATATGTTTCAATACGACCCCTTCAGCCTCCGTTGATATTTAAACAGCAGGGATTTAGTCTTAAATTTTTTAGCTAAAAACCTGCGGTTCCTTTCAACCTTGTCTAGCCTTTTTTTAAATATAAGCCTGCCGAAACCCCTTAAAGTTATAAGGTACAGTACAAGTTCCTTAACTCTAGGAAAACTAAAAGGTCTTTTTTTTATAAAAATAAATGTTTTTGCCAATAACATAGTGTTGTGTAGGAAAATTAACCACTTATTACTTAAGAATATACATTTCTTCACACACCAACACAGCCTCTACTTTATAGATAAAAATTTAGTAGGTTTTTTACTGAAGTTAGAGTTTTTTTTTATAAATAAAAAAATTTACTTACTAAACAGTTTTAAATATTACATACTCCCATCTAAAGTCATAAGTACTTACACTATATTAAGGTACTTTTTAGGAAATATAAAAATACCGAGTTCTTGGGTACGTGTTATACGTTTTTTAAATAAAGAGTTTTTTTTTGGAGACAGCTTCTTAAAAAAATACCAAAGAAGGGGTGTTTTGTGGATGACTACGCTTCATAAAATAGGGGCTGGGGGGATTTTAGCTGACGAAATGGGTTTAGGTAAAACCATCCAAAGCCTCTCTTTTATAGATACAATTAACCCTAGTCATTTAACACCTAATTTAATAGTATGTCCTAAGGGGTTGGCGGAGGTTTGGATTAAAGAATGTTTACGCTTTAATCTTAAAGATACACATACATACCTGTTTAATAATAAAGCTCAACTTTATAAGAAGAGCCTTTACAACTTTATTAAAAAAAAAAAAAAACTTACCTTGGTGCTATCCTTTAACTTTTTAGAGAGTAATTATTTTTATTTTTATAATATACAGTATAACTCTACAATTATTGACGAGGCTCATATTTTAAAAAACAACAGGGGCGTGGCTTTTTTTACATTAAAAAAACTATCATCCTTTTCTAAATTTTTACTTACAGGAACTCCTTTTAAAAACAGACTATCCGATATATTTTATTTAAATTCGTTTGTTCAGGACTCATTAATAGTACCTAAGTTTTTTTTTAGTAAAAGGTTAAAGAGTAGATTGTGGTTAAGTTTTTTTTTAAAAAAAAACTTATTATTTTTTTTCCTAAGGAGGTTAAAAAGGAAATCCCTTACTGAGTTACCAACCAAAACTAGCTTTGTAGTTATCTTAGAGATGACTTTTTTACAGAAAAATATCTATAAAAAGTTACTTATACTCGAGAGAAGTTTAAGCTTCTTAAAAAAAATAGTTAACCTTCGGTATTTGTGTGTAGATCCTAGAATTAAAAACCCCTTAGTAAGCTCACCAAAGTCTAAATTTCTAATAAGAACACTAAGGGTTTTGTTGTTTACTGGTAAAAAAGTAATAGTATACTCTCAGTTTATACACGTACTTTCTAATTTAAAAAGTGATCTGAAGTCTTTAAGTATAGACTTCCTGTATATCGACGGTAATGTTTTAGAAAGGTTAAACGTATGTGATAGGTTTAATTTTAACAAAGAGGTGAGTGTTCTAATTGTTTCAGTAAAAGCGGCTGGGTTAGGTTTTACTATAAACTCAGCGAACGTAGTAGTTCATTTAGATGTTTGATGGAATGTTTCTTTAGAACATCAAAGCACGGATCGATCTCATCGGATTGGTCAGAAAAATAAATTAATAAACATAAAGCTTTTAATGAATAACTCTATAGAAACGAAAACTTATAGTCTACAAAACTATAAAAGGGGTTTATTTTTTAATTTTTTTAGTAAATAAGTTAATACAAACTTGACTTTATATTGAATACGTGTACTTTGCAACTATGGCAAATGTAGAAGATAAATGACCTGAAAACAAACCCGGTGTGTTTTATGTAGATTCTCAATGTATAGATTGTGATTTGTGTCGAGAAATAGCCCCCTCGTTTTTTAAACAAAACTCAAAGGAAGGTCATTCTTACGTATATAACCAACCAACTTCAGATGACGATATAGAAAAGTGTAACGAGGCTCTAGATAGCTGTCCTGTAGACGCTATAGGGAATGATTCAAAATAACCTAGGGGTTTTACGTTACTTATCTAACTAACAGTGGACTCTACAGATTTAATTGTAGTAGGTTCTGGGCCTGCGGGATATTCAGCAGCATTAGAAGGCTCTAAAATAGGTTTAACTGTAGCCATAATAGAAAAGTTTTTATTAGGGGGGACGTGTTTAAATATAGGGTGTATACCTAGTAAATTTTTTCTTCACTTAAGTTACATATACTGTTTATCGAAAAAGTACACTAATTCTATCTTTACACACTCAAGCCTTCTAAATAAAAACTACCTTTATAAGAAAGAGTTGTTGCTTAAGTTAAGGGGTGGCCTTAGCTTTTTATTTAAAAAGTATGGGGTTTCTTTTATAGAAGGTAAACTATTAGAATTCGACAATTTTAAAGTAACCGCTATACTTAAAACTAACGGTATACGGAAAAACATACTATTTAACTTTTTAATCTTATCGGTAGGCTCAAAACCTTCAAACAAGTGTTTTAGCTCTAAATACGACGGGTTTAGTATACTATCTAGTAACGAAGCTTTAAACTTTAAATACATCCCTAAAAATGTAGTGATCTTAGGAGCTGGTGCTATAGGTACTGAAATAGCGAGTATTTATAAGTGCCTAGGCTCATCTATAACTATAATTGAATTTAATGAAAGGCCTATACCTTCATTCGATAGCGACGTATCCGATTACTTTTTAAAAACAAACTCCCCTGACTTTAAGTTCCTACTTAATTTTAAGATTACAGGACTTTTTAAAGTTAAAGGTGTACTTTTCTTAACTTTAAAGAAAGGTAGCCGGTTATTTTCTTTAAAAACAAGTAGGGTTATCGTTTGTGTTGGGAGGGTACCTAATAGTTTAAACAAAAATTGTTTAAGTCTGGTAAAAGATAACAGGGGTTTTTTCATTGTAAATAAAAACCTTCGTACGAGGTTCAGCAACATTTTAGTAGCTGGAGACGCTGTTTACGGACCTATGCTGGCACATAAAGCTGAGAGGGAGGGTATTTCAGCCTCGAAATTATTAGTAAATAGGAAGGCGGCTGGTTTGAACTATAACTTAATACCTAATGTAATATATACGTACCCAGAAGTAGCTTCTGTAGGTTTAGTAAGTAAAGAGGCTACTTCCCTAAATATAAGTTTTTTTTCAAAAAATAGCAGTTTTTTATCTAACGGGAGGTTTTTATCAAGTAGAGAAGTTGGTGGGTTTATAAAAATGAACGTTTGCAGGTCGAGTGGAAGGCTGCTAGGTTCTCAAGTAATCCACAAAAACTCGTCAGATCTTATAGTAATTACGTCTGCTTTCATGTTCTATAAGGGTACTGTTTTTGATATAGTAAATGCTGTTTTCCCCCACCCAACACTCAGCGAATGCATTTATGATGTAGCATCTAACCTGATTAGAGGGTTTTTTACGAATAACTTAATAATTTAGTTGCGTTAGCTTTTAGTATAAATTATAATAATTTTATTACGTGCAGGGTAGAGCAGTCTGGTAGCTCGTTAGGCTCATAACCTAAAGGTCCTGGGTTCAAATCCCAGCCCTGCGTATTTTTGTTTTAAAAGATAGTGCCTAAAAAAAATAATATAAAACCTGTAAAAACTTATTTAAATGTAAGACGGAACGAACGTATAAAGTCTTGAACTATACGTGCCATAGACTTTAATTCAAAACAAATAGGTGTTTTAAAAAAAACGCCAGTCATACGTTTTTTACATAAGATTAAGTTAGACTTAATAGAAATAAGTTCGAAAGTAAATACTTCCGTTTGTAAACTTGTAAACTACAGTAAATACGTATACAAATTAGGTAAGAGGTTAAAAAAAAACAAAGTCGGTTACGGCAAGTTTAAAGAGGTAAGGTTTAAAGTAAACATAAGTGAAAGGGATCTTCTTATTAAAGTTAAGCGCTGCTCATCTTTTTTGATAAAGGATAAGAAGGTGAAGCTGGGCGTGTTTTTGAGAGGTAAGTTTATCGAAAAAAAAGAAACCGCTCTAAACCTGCTACACTTGTGTGTTACAAAACTATCTGATTTAGGTAGATCTGAAGGGATTAAAGTACTTGGACGATCCATACAGGTTTTTATAAACCCGAAAATAAATTTAAAAATTAATAAGTTTTAGACAGTTAACTCAGTTGGCTAGAGTGGTTGGTTTACATCCAATAAGTCGTAGGTTCGAGTCCTATACTGTCTAACAATTAAAGATTTAGTAATAAAACACCTTACTTTAGGTGTTTTATTACTAAATCTTTAATTGTTAATCCCCCAGTAACAACACTACCACTTAATTTAAAGTAGTACTTTGGGTAGTTTAAAAACAACCCTAACAAGTTTACAGTAGATTTAACACACGAAACGGTTACACCTAAACTATAACTACTTAAGTAGTTAAGTGTCGGTCTTTCTTGAGGCATTATACCATTAAAGTTAAATACAAGTACCAGACACTTTCAGTATACTGCTTCAGCACTTAGATTACTCCCGGACCTCGTTATAACTAAGTGACTCACTTTTAAATATAGTGGTATTTTTTTAGAAAACCCGTCTAAATGAAGGTCTAATTTACCTGAATAAGTATTCCTGATATGGTTATACGTATTCTTATTTCGCCCACACACTACAATAACCTGCAACCCTTTTATTTTTTTTAAATAGTCTAACACTTTTTTATGAAGGTTAGATCCTACAGCACCTGAACCTAAAAGAATAGTGAATTTACCCACGTGCAGCCCTAAAAGTTTAAGTATAAAGTACCTATTTAACCTGTATTTAAAGTAAAAGTATGTTGGTGGGAAAACATTAAAACAATGTTTTAACCTCCCACTAAACCCTCTCCCTAAGACAACCCTAACGTAGTTTATACATTCTAAAGTTCTACCAATTATATTAGTTGCTCGGGAGCTAACCCATAACCTACTAAAGCCGTAATTCCCGGAAAACTCCCCACAGTAAGTAACGCACTTAACTTTTTTATTTATTGCGTACTCAAAGAAACCTCTATTTGTGCAGTCATGCACACTTAGTACAGTAGAAGGTCTAAATTTATCTATCAACCCCTCAAACCTTCTATTTTTAAAACTAAAAAGGTAGTGCTCGAGTAATAAAAAAAGCTCTACAACTCATCAGTAAGCTTTATGCATAAAAGGTGCTTTTTTCTGGATAATGTTATATGTTTGTACACCTAAGTTATACATTCCAGAAGATTTTTCTAAAATACTATCTATTAAAACACTAGTTTTAGACTTAAGGGTTAACCATTTTTGAAAAGTCCTGGCTCTTGTATCATGCCCCCCTCCCGTACTAGATGTTAGTATGAGTAATCGTCCTCTAGTAAACATGTAAGGAGGTTTACTGTAGTTTTTTAAAAACTAAACAGGTGTTGGAACCCCCAAAACCACTACTGGTATTTATTACAGTAGAAACACTACAGGTAAGGCTTTTACGTATTATATTTAAGTTAAGGGCGTTTTTATCTAAATTACTTATATTCGCCGCTCCGACTATAAAACCGTATCTAATAGATAACATACATATACAGGTTTCAAGTACACTAGCCATGGAAAGACAGTGCCCTGTTAGTCCTTTAGTGCTACTAATATAAAGTTTATTTTGTTTTTTAGGGACAAACCTAAGCAACTTCCTTAAGGCTTTTATTTCAGCTAAGTCACCGACTGAAGTACTTGTAGCATGTGCGTTTATATAACTTATATCACCTACAGTTGTATTAGAGTTTTTTAAGGCTGATGTTATACACCTATACAAACCCTCTCCGTTAGGTTCTGGAGCTACTTTATGAAAACCGTCTGATGTTTTACTTCAACCTATAAATTCACTATAAATAAAAGCCTTCCTTTTTTTTGCAAAGTACAGGCTCTCTAATATTAAAGTAACCCCTCCTCCAGAACCTACAAAACCATTCCTTTTCCTATCAAAAGGTTTTGAAGCTAAACCCGGGTCAGGGTTCGTAGAAAGCGCCCGCATACCTGCAAAAGGTAATATAGTTTCTAAATCCCCATCTTCACCCGAAACTACTAACATTATGTCTTGCGAACCGTCGACTATTTCATTATAAGCGTAACCTAAAGCGTGTCCAGAAGAGGAACACGCGGACACAAAACAACAAGAGGCTCCCTTTACTTTAAATAAAGATACTAAGTTAAAGGTTAAAGTACCTGATATAGATATAATCATTCCGAAGGGAGAACATTTTGAGACCCCCTGGTTGATTAACCTATTCAGGTTGTACAATAAATTTCTGGGAGACCCCGCTGATGCGGTAAATAACCCAACCCTAGGAGAGTTTAAAATTTTAATATCCATACCTGCATCAGATAAAGCATCTATGGTAGAACAGTAACAGTACAACCCCTGAGGGGCCAGCGATTTTAATACATCAGGCTTTAACTTATACTTTTTAGGATATACCCAGTCTTTAGTATCTAAAGAAGATAAATTATAGCTTTTAACTATACCAATAACCCTATTAACATTGTTAGCTAATTTAAAATTGCAGTTTAGCCTTTTTAAATTAGATATAACCGTGTTTTTTGAATTCCCTATTGAAGTAACTAGACCTAAACCAGTTACAACAACCCTTCTTTTAGGCATACTAAAATTACTTTATATAATCAAAAGTTAAGCTAATATTTTTTACTGTAACTACTTTAGACTTATTAGTAAAAACCACCCCCTTAAAAAAAGCAACCGGATACTTTATACTTTCTAAACTAACCTTTAGGTTTAGTATATCGTTAGTACTGCATAATTTAAAACATCTTAACCCGTCACAACCAATAAATAAAACTTTAGAGTAATCTATAAGCTTATCGTTAGGTATTAACCCCTTACTATTTAGCAGCATTAATGCTGCTAGCTGACTTAAAGACTCTAAAACTATAGATGTTGGTACCGAAGAACCGTTTTTATTTAAAAAAAGTTCATCGCCATTAATTCTGTAAAAACCGGTACAGCTATTACCATAAATCTCTGCTTGCTGTACAAATGTAAAGCTTTTTTTATATGGAAGGTTAGCCTCTATGTTATCTAAATCTAACTGCTCCCTACTAGGTATGGGTAACCCTTGGGATTTTTTTTCAAGATAAAACTTCAAGTCCCCTACCGAACGTAAATCTGTTAGCTCTTCGTTAGGAACACTTAAATTTAAAACCTCCTCGATATTCATAACTACCTCCATCATAATTATAGAGTCTATACCCAAATCTTCAGTTATAAGTAAATCGTCACCCCCACTTTTAAGTACTAGTTTGTACTCGTCTTCTAGGTGTTTTTCTATGATTCCAATAACTATAATCGATAAGGATTTAACATCCTTGTTTTTTCTATAACATAGGACAGCTGCTTTTGTTTTTGTAGAACAATCCTTTAATATTTCGTACGCACTATCTGTATTATCCATAATAAATTACGTTATTATCTAATTTTATTTTTAATAAAACAAGGGTTTTATTAAAGAACAGCTTTAACGGCTTTTTTTAAAACGTCATAAACTTTTTCAAGATCCTCAGTTGTATGTCTAGCAGATATAGCAGTTCTGACTAAATTCTTACCGGCAGGAACTGCAGGTGGTATAGATATAATACTATAGACACCGTTATCCTTTAAATATTTTCAAAAAAAATAAGCCTCCTCCTTAGTATTCATTAAAAGGGGAACTGAAGGTGTTTGACTATTTCAAAAATCAATGCCCAAGCCTTTAAGCATCTTTTTATAAGTATAAGTCGAGCTCCATAACTTTTCTAAATGTTCCGGCTCCTCTCGCATAATATCTAAAGCCGCTTCTGCGCTTGCAGCTTGTGTAGGACTTATAGCAGCGCTGAATATAGTTTGTTTTGAGTGTGTTCTCAAATAATCTATTAGGTTCCTGTTTCCTGCAACAAAACCCCCCGTACTAGACAATGCTTTCGAAAAACTACCGCATATAATATCCACTCTTTTGTTTGATTTAAAATAATCTACAGTACCCCTTCCTTGCTTTCCAAGTACTCCAAACCCATGAGCGTCGTCTACTATAGTAAATATGTTGTGTTTTTTTGCTAAAGACGTTAGCTTATCTATAGGCGCTATGTGCCCTTCCATTGAATAAACACCCTCTATAACTAATAGTTTAGGCTGAGAGTTAGTATGCTCGTTAAAAAGTTTTTTTAAGTCTAAAATATCGTTGTGTTTAAACCTTATAGATTTAACACCACTTAATATTATTCCAGACCATAGGCATGAGTGTATATTGCTATCAGCAAACAACAAATCGCCCCTGGTAGCAAATGATTGTATAGTAGACATACATGATATATAACCACAAACGGATATATGGCACGCTTCCCTCCCTAAAAAATTAGCTAACTTCTCCTCGAAAGCGATATGGTAACTACGGCTACCGTTAGCTAGACGTGCTCCTGTAGTACCACTACCTCACTTCTTAATATACTCTACAGTCCTTTCAATAACTTTAGGGTGATTACCAAGACCTAAATAATCGTTACTATTTAATAGTATGTACTCCTTCCCATTTAACCAAACATGAGAACCTTTTTGTTTTTCAAATGAATGGTAGTATAAATCGTATTTCTTTCTAAGTTTAGTATTTACATCGTTTAAACACCTATTCTCGATACCTGTAACCATAGATATAATAATAACTCCTGTAATGTAAAAGTTAAATGGTATTTATGTTAATTTGCATTAGTACTTTAAAATAATCCACTAACCTTCTCTGTAGTTTAACATTTACATTAAGATACGATAACTCCAAATCCCTCCACTTGTTCACTTCAAATTTAGAGTTAAAAACCTTTTTCTTTCTATAGTTTAAAACTTTATATTTAATGAGCAGCCTTGTTTTTAAATCTACGACTTCCCTCTTTAGGACATAAGCTTTCTTTAATAAATACTCTTGGTTTATGCTGGAAACAAGTAACCTGTGTTCATAATCAACTACTATCCTTTTTAACTTAGAGCTTTTAACAAGGTCTCCTCATAAACTAGTATTGGTATTGGGTAGGGTTATGTAGGATTTTAAACCTATAAAAACGTTCTCTTGGGGTTTGTAGGATGTTACAGAATAGCTACCCTTAAGGTTCTCTATTTTTTGTTTTTTTTCTGAAAAACCCCTCTCATAATTTAACGTTAGATCGATTTGTGGTATTTTTTGAAGAACACCCTTCTTTACAGACATAATTTCTCTAAAAATTGTTGTCTGAACCTCCCTTAAGTCTTTATTTTTATAAATATGTGATTTAAAAATAAAATTATACGAATTAACCTTATTAAATACCTTCCAAAACTCATTCAAGCATACCCCTTTAAAATCAAATAAGTTTAACGTGTACTTTAAGAATAGCGTATTTAGGTTATTTTTAATAACAAAGCCTTGCACCTTTTTAGTAAAAATATTTATAGAGCTTTTATAGACGTTTAATTGAGTTTTTAGATCTAATATAGAGTGTAAAATCTCCTCATAATTAGTATTTCCAAAGTAGTTTCGAAAATGAAATTCGGTTAACAGCTGTTTTTGCCTTTTCAACCTTTTTTTCATAACCTCTAACTCTACCCTAACTAAATAGATGTCTCAGTACTCACACAAAACCTCATACTTTTTATACCTTACACTAAAGTTGTAGTGGTCTAACATCTTATTTAGTTCTAAAGTACTCGATAATTTTGAGTGCCCACCTTCATTTAAAAAATCTAACGAGTAGTTAATCTCACTTGTAAGGACGTAGGGGAGCCTTTCAGTTTCGTAACTAAAGTACTTAGGTTTACGTTGCCCATGCTCTTTTAAACCGTAGTTAAAGCCTTTAGAACTTATACTAGAGTTAACCCTAACCCTCTGACTGGGGTTATTTTTAGATATTAAAAACCTATAGTAATTCTCTACTAAAGATTGTTGTCTTATAAACAAATCATTATTTATAGACTCAACACCCTCTATAAGTTTAAACACTTCCGCAGCTACACTACTATAAGTTATGTCTTTATAAAAACAAAGTTCCGTACCTTTACTTCAATGAATCATTAAGTCTATAGTATTTTAATTTAAAAGTGTATACTATTTTTTTCTGTATAATGTCACTATTGACCTACCTTTTCATAGAAAAAAACTATAGTATTTTTTAAAGTGCTTGTTTGTTTTTTTTCTAAAAAAATAAAGTGAATTTTTAAGTTCATAGATCGAGAGTGGGTCTATGTAAAGTTGTAGTTTCCCATTAATCTCTAACATGGAAGGCCTTGAAGAGGTTATACTTTTTTTATTTATAAACCCTGATTCTACGGGGGGTAAACCAAAACCCTCATACAAACTCAAAAATAAATTTACCCCCGCCCCCCCTATCACTTTTTTTAAAAAATAATCGGACGTATAACCTAAATTAAAGATATTTAACCTCTTGTTTATAAAACCACTCCCTATTGTCACACTATAGCCGTACTTAAGTTTAAAAAATACCCGAATAGTTTTTATTATTAAAGCTGTGTTCTTATTAAAATCTAGTGTTCCTAAAAAAAAATAATAATTCTTTATTAAAAACAACGTTTTAATTTTAGAATTATTAAAAAATTTAGTATTACCGTTAAATAAAACTTTAATCTTATTTATAGGTAAGGAGTAGTAGTTAGCTACTATTAAAGAACTGCTTTTGCTTATACTCGATACTAACGTCCCGGAAGGTTTTAAGACATTTCGGTACCTATAAACCCATTGGTTTGTTTTTTTTTTACTAAACTTTTTATAAAGAAGGGAGGGTATGTTGTCGTGTATGGTAACACAACCGTCTTTAATTAAGGTACTAGCTACATCTATAGAGGTTACTGCGCTAAAAAAGGGTATTTTTTCGTTAAAACCTGAAGTTAGGTGGTTTAAGCAGTTTATTATAGATTTTGTAAACCTACCAGTACCCCTTTTATTTTTAATTTTTTTTACATAAAAACTAACCCCACCCCCTAAACTACGCACTTTAAGGCTTTTTTTAATAGATAAGGTATAGATTTTATTAATAAATTTAGATAAGGCCATAGTTTTTAATTAACTTATAGTAATTTTATTAAATCTCAAACTAGTCAGGTTACCTCTCATATAAAAACTGGAGCTCTTTACGTTTTTTATTAGTAAAGAACTTACCCCTCGATAAAAAAAACCTATAAGTAGGTAATTACAAAGCATGCGGACGTTATTAAACTCAACCAGCAAACCTGTTTTATTATTAAAAAAACATTCTTTAGTCCCAGCAACTTCATAGCAAGTTATAAAGTTATGTGACCTAACAGATTCTACTAAAAAGTTAGGTAGGGATTCTTGCAGAGAAGCTAAAACTGAGTTGCTAGAGATACAATAAAAAACTGAGGTGTTTTGGTTATTTTTTATAAAAAAAGTATAGCCCTCAACTTTATTTTTTTTTGCGTAGGTAATGTTCTTTTCTAAAGTTACCCCGTTTCCTATATAAAAAACGTATACGTTTTTTATACCTACCAAACCTTTAATTATGTTTAGTATAGTTAAGTGCCCTTTTTTAAACCTAAATGTAGCTATGTATAAAATAGTAGTACAGCCCCTCTTAATTTTAAACTTTCTCTTAAACTTTATTACATACGAGGCGCTAACTTTTTTTATAGGATAGGCTGATAAGTTACTTAAAGTATCGAGTTTTTTTTTATTTTTTAAAACAACTGAGTTATAGTTTAGCTTAGAACTGATAGAGTTTGTTAATACGTGGTTTATACTTAAATTGCGTTTTTTTAAGAAGTTTAGATTTTTGCCTGTCCTAACGGTTTGAACTACTTTTATATTTTTAAATCTAAAAGATATCAAAGTACTGTATATATTAGCTAACTTACCCATACAAATAATTAAGTTTGGGTTTAGTTTAATTATAGGCAAAACCAACCTTTTTATAGTTAAAAACCCTTTAGTTACGTTGTTTGTAACTATATTAAAAGACTTTACTTTTGTTTCTAAAAACCCCCCCGTACGAATAAGACCTGTACATACGGGCCTATTAAAACACTTAAGGGTGTTATAAAACTTTAGGGTTTGTTGTTCCGTACCTCCCATCCTAAAAAAATCCTGGAGGATTAAAACCTTCAAGGGTGCAGTTTTCATAAAAATACTTTATTACAACATTAAAAAAAAACTAAAGATTTATAAATAAAGGTTCAGTAAACTTTATATTTTTTAGAGTATAGTTTTGAAAAAAACATAAGGGTAGCTTCTTTATTCGGCCTGTTATTAAAGAAGGCGAATATCTTGTTAAACTTATGTATATTTTTATTTATAAAAAAACCTGTATGCTTCTGTATCATGGCATCACCAACCCCCCCGATTTTATTAGCTATAACGAATAAATTACGTAGGTTCGCCTCTATATAAACCAAACCAAAGCCTTCCACACTAAAACCGTAGTTTACGCTAGTCATCAAATGTATTTTATTCAGGAAGTACTCTTTGGATATATTAGTACCACCTACATTTAACTTAATACTGCTAAAAACTTTTAGTTTTGTACTCAAATCAACTATGTGTTTAAAGTACTTCTTATTTAGAAAGGGGCCTACCATAGTGTAGTGTATTTTTTTTTTATTATAAAATTTTAAAACCCCCCCCAAGTTATTTAGGGTCAGGCAATGCCCCTTTCGGTTGTGTAATCGCCCTATAGTTATTAGCTTTAAAGTAGGCTTATCCACACCCCTGAAGTAGCACGTCGGTGTATCTTTAATAGAAGGGGGTACGTTTTTTACTCTGTACTGCTCTAATAAGTTATTAGGCCCCAAACCCTTACCTTTTATAGGTATTGACGTCGTAAAACCCTTTGTGTAGTTTGAAACTGTTAAAACACTTCCCGCCTTGTTTATGATGTTATCGAAAACGAAGCTCAGGTTTAACCTCCTCATCTGTAAAACTTCACTACCGTGGAAACATATATTTAATAAACTTCCTGTTACCGAGTTGTTTATAATAAACATTAGTAAGCTAAAAACCCTTAGAGGGCCGGGTTCCGCTATGTAAAGCACATTGTTGAGGTAGTAAGGTAACTCCTTTTTTATTTTTAGAAAAAAACTGAGTAGATTTACAAAGTTATGGGTCGTACTTATATTTAATGTACGGACTTTAAAAGGAAAGTATTTGCGGGCTAGTTTGTTATTATAAGGTACTCACTGCTCACAGTTAAGCCTAAGTACCTTAAAAGTCTTTAACGATTCTATTACATAGTTCGAAATTCCTCCTATTTTAGGGTAGAATTCATTCGAAAAACTTATAAGTTTCAGCTGTAATTTCATTTTTTATTTTAGGGGAAAAGGGATTCGAACCCTTAACCTTCGATTTAGAAGACCGCTGCTCTATCCAACTGAGCTATTCCCCCTCTTGTTAACTTCAATGCATAAAAATTAAAGATTCGACTTTAATTAGAATACTACAACATAGTATATTAAGTAAATACTATAAATTAAAGTTATGTTAAATTTGAAATGATACAAATGCCCTTATACTAAAAAAACGTACAGTTCCATAGAGGTTTTTGATAATCTTATGGTAATACCCAACCAGTTTAATTACCATTTAAATATATCTACTAAGGATAAAATAAACTTCGTACTAGATGACAATTCCTTTAACGAAAAAGACACAGCTTTACATACTGCAGATCCGTTAAATTTTATAGAAAAAACTGCATATAAGGATAAAATTAAAACTTATTCTAGAAAAAATATTTTAAGTTCAGTAAGGTCAGGGTCAGGTAGTATAAATAACTTACCCGTTCAAATTGTTTTTTTCGACTTTACTTTTTTAGGTGGGAGTATAGGTTCTTTAGAGGGGGAGAAGGTAACTAGATGTGTAGAGAGATCTATCCTATATAAAGAACCTCTTCTGATATTTTCAACATCTAGCGGAGCCAGAATGCATGAAGGTGTTTTTAGTCTATGTCAGTTGGCAAAAACCAACGCTTCTTTAAAAAAATTAAGACTTTCGAACGTACCTTACATATCTATTTTAGGTAATCCTTGTATGGGTGGAGCTATGGCTAGTTTTGCATCTATAGGAGATTTTGTAATAGCTGAACCCGACTCCCTTATAGGTTTTGCAGGCCCTAGAGTTATAAAATCAACCATAAGTACTGAGTTACCTGAGGGGTTTCAAACATCAAAATTCTTATTAAGCAAGGGTTTAGTGGATAAGGTTGTTAGTAGAAAATTAGTTAAAGGTGCTATTACAAAAATATTAGAAAGTTTTTATAAGTAATGGAGCTTTTGAATTTTAAAGGAAGTTTATTCCTACCTAAAACTAAATTCCATATGAGGGGAGGCTTAAACGTTAAGGAATTAGAGCTTATAAAGTTTAGTTTAAAGTTAGTTAAACATAAACCGTACGTCTTTAGTAATACTACTAGTACTAGTAGTGTGATACATGACGGACCTCCTTTTACAAATGGTAATATACATGTAGGGACGGCCTTAAACAAAATACTTAAAGACGTTACTAATAGGTATAGTTACTGGGTTAACGGTAACGCCTACCCTTTAATACCAGGTTGAGACTGTCACGGTTTACCCATAGAAAACAAAGCTATAGCGTTTACTAGAGTTAAGGGAAATGGCGTAAAACAACAACTAAAGGTACGTATTCTGTGTAAAAAAATATCTAAAAAATATATAAAACTACAGCAAAAACAGTTTAAGAGGTTAGGGTTATTAATAGACTGAAGTCTTAGTTATAAGACAATGGATAATTGCTACGAAAGTAGGGTTATAGGTGTATTCAATAATTTACTTTTACGTAAACTAATTTATTTTAAAAACAAGCCTGTTTACTGGTCTATACCTTGTAAAACCGCACTTGCGGAGGCAGAAATAGAGTACAATAAAAAACTAAGCGACTCTATGTATTTAAGGTTTAAAGTCCGTAACCGACGCTTATTAAAGGGTAACCTAAGTATTTACCTTGTTTCATGAACTACTAACCCGTGAACATTAGTGTTTAACCAAGCTTTATGTTTAAAAAAAACAGCAAAGTACGTTATTTTAAAGGTTTGAAATCTAAAAACCTTATTTTTATGTACACCTAAGTTTCTTAATAACCTATTATACCGACTAAACATTACAAGATTTAAAATAATTCAAAAAACCGACTTTAATAAAAAAAACATAAACACTTACTGCATAAATCCAGTTAACTTGAAGCTAACACCTGTTTTATTTGATGAATACGTAGATTTAAGTACAGGTACCGGGGTTATTCACTTAGCCCCAAACCATGGTTTTGAGGACTATACGATTTCCTTAAAAAAAAATATTTGAGGTGTAAACAAGTTAACAGCTAGTTCTGTGTTTAACAAAACCCAACTATGTAGTTTTGTAAAAAAAAAATTTAAAAATAACTTTAACAGGTACCTAGTAAATTATTTAGTTATAAAGGGCGAGGTTCTTTTATTTGAAAAAATAATACACGATTACCCTTACTGTTGAAGGTCAAAGACACCTTTAATTTTTAAGTCCACCAAACAATGGTTTTTAGATACAAATTCTTTTTTAAAAAAAAAAGCCCTACTGTCTTTAAAAAAAGTAAAGTACAACCCCGATAAGAGTTACTCTAGGCTATACAATTTAATTAAAGATAGGCCCGATTGATGTATAAGTAGACAAAGGGCTTGAGGGGTTCCTATGCCTATATTTTTTAATGAGTATAAAAAGCCATTGGTAAGTGGAGGCTTAATGAAACACCTTAAATCGTTAGTTTACTTGTATAATTCAAATATACTATATACTAAGTCTGCGAAAAGCCTGCTTCACACCCTTAAAACTAATAAAAACTTTACGACGCCTAAATTATCTTTCTGTAAAGAAACCTTCGATGTTTGATTTGTGTCCGGAAATAGCTACTTAACCTTAAATAAAAAAGGTAATTTAACTTACATAGAAGGTAACGATCAACACAGGGGTTGGTTTCAGTCCTCTTTGTGGTTAGGTTTATTGTATAAAAATTACATACCCTACAATAAGTTGACTACACATGGGTTTATAGTCGATAAAGGTGGTCTGAAATTTTCTAAAAGTTCTAAATCTAAGAAAAATAAACTTTTTTATATTATGGAAAATTACGGCTCTGATTTATTAAAGCTTTGGTTTTGTTCGGAAAACCCCTACAATGATATTTTCTTTTCTGAAAAAATATTAAATAAAGCTGTAAATACGTACCGTATGTTTAGAAATACATTTAAGTTTATGCTTGGAAACCTTTTTGATTTAAACATATATAAAGATAAACTTTCGTACTCTTTACTTAAAAAATGGGATAGGTTTTTTTTACATAAAACATTTACCCATATAAAAAGTTTTTTTTCTTGAAATAAGGGATCTTTAGACGTAGTAGGTATAGTAAAAAAAACCACTTTATTTTGTAGTAATTTTTTGTCTGTAAAATTTCAAAAAATTAAAGAGCGTTTATACACATACCCTTTAAAATCTATAGGTAGGAGATCTTGTCAAAGTAGCTTATACCTTATACTTAACGGTATACTTAAAGTACTCTCTCCCGTTTTATTTTTTACTTCAATTGAGGTTTTAAATACATTACGAAAACTACAATTTAACTCTCCCCTACACAGCTGTGATTTTGCTATACCTAGTAATGTAGATAATAGTTATATATGCTATAACCCTATTATTAATATAATAAACTCTACTCAACTACAATTTATACAAAGAGTAATAAATAAATTTCTAGAAATTTATTTAAATAAGTTTAAGATTATAGGTATATGTCATAACTCCCAGATAGAGGTTATTTTAGGCATTAAATGAGGATATTACAGTAGGGGTGCTCCTCGTTATTTTTTTTGCAAAAAAAATAACGAAAACTTCAACCTGTCTAATTTTACACGGAAAGGTTTACAGAACCCTAACAGGTCCTTTTTCAAATTAAATAGGTTAGGAAGGCTCTACTGTCGTAGGAGTTGAAAAAACTATAAAAAATTAGTGTGGGGCTTTAATTTAGGTTTTACATCTAAAATATCGAAAAAGTCTGTCTAAAAATTTATGGGTAATAAGGTTAATGTTATCGTAACTGGGAGTAGTAGAGGTATAGGTAAGGGTATTGTAGATTGTTTGATGAGTGACGGGGGGTTTTTTTTAATTTGTGTTAGTAAATCCATATGCTGTTATGAAAATAACATTGTAGATAACTTTTTCATAGGCAACTGTGTAAGTTTATGTGCGGATGTCTCTAAATTTAAATTTTGTAAAATGTTGTCTAAAAAAATACTAAATAAGTATTTGGTTGGTGTATTGGTTAACAACGCTGGAATAACTAAAGATAACCTTTTACTAAGAATGACTCAATTTGAGTGGGAAGAGGTTTTAAGGGTCAACTTAAGCAGTTGTTTTTTTATGATAAAAAGCTTTATAAGCGGTATGTTAAAAAGCAAAGGTGGTCGTATCATAAACATATCGTCGGTAGTAGCTTTAATGGGAAATGCGGGACAGTCTAATTATTGCGCTGCAAAAGCAGGTATAATTGGTTTAACTAAATCCCTAGTTAAGGAGGTTTCAAGCCGTAATATAACTATAAATTGCGTATTACCAGGTTTCATAGAAACTCAAATGACAAGTACAATACCCGTTGTTATTAGAAAAAAAATACTAGAAATGATACCCTTAAAAAGGTTTGGTACTGTTAAAAACGTATCTAGTTTAGTTAAGTACTGTTGTTTAAGGGAATCTGACTACATCAATGGGCACTGTTTTACCGTAGACGGTGGTTTGTCTTGTTATTAGTTTTTTATAAAAAACTATTAAACAGGTTTGAATAATACAATTATTTACTTAATATAATTACATGGAAAGAAGTTCTATAGAATACAAAGTTAAAAAAATAGTTGCTAATCAGTTAAGTGTTACTGAAGATAATATCAAAATAGAGTCTTCCTTTATAGGGGATTTAGGGGCTGATTCTTTAGATACAGTAGAGCTTGTAATAAGTTTGGAGGAAGAGTTTAAGGATCTTATAGGGGGTGAAATTAGCGAGGAAGACGCTAGTGGTTTGAAAACTGTTGGGGACGTTGTAAACTATATTGAGAAGAAACTTGTTTAATAGGGTTGTAGTAACTGGTATAGGGGTTGTGAGCCCTGTTGGTATAGGTGTAGATTTTTTTTGAAAAAGCGTACTTAAGGGTTTTTCTGGAATTAATAAAGTAAAACAGTTTGGGACGGGTAGTTTACCCTGTAAAGTAGCAGCCTCCGTTGATAATTTTAAATGCGAAAGGTTTACAGACGGTAAAAGCTGTAGGAGATTTGATAGGTATATACAATTAGCTGTTGCCGCCTCTAAACTAGCTTTATTTGACGCAAAGCTTAAGGTAGATAATTATAACCCTTATAATATAGGTGTTATCGTAGCTTCGGGTGTTGGGGGTATTGGAACAGTTGAAAAACAGATGGTTAATCTAAAAACTAAAGGGTCTCGTTATGTTTCACCTCAATTAATACCTTCTTTTATAACTAATATGGCTTCTGGGGTAATAGGCATAGATTTAAAAGTTAAGGGCGTTAACTTTTCTATAACAAGTGCGTGCGCGAGTAGTACACACGCTATAGGAGAGGCTTTTAATAAAATAAAGTACGGCGAGGTTGATATGGTTTTTGCTGGTGGTAGTGAAGCTTCTATAACAGAATTAGGTTTCGCAGGGTTTTGTTCTATGAAAGCTATGGCGTCTAAGTTTAACGAAAACCCAACGACAGCTTCAAGACCCTTTAATATAAACCGGGGGGGTTTTGTGATGGGGGAAGGTTCCGTTATTCTAGTTTTAGAAAACCTAAAGGGGGCTTTAAAAAGGAATGCGGGTGTGTACTGTGAAATTTTAGAGTATAAAGCCAATTGCGATTCGTTTCATATAACAACACCGGACCCATCTTACGAAAGTTTAAAGGTTTGTTATAAAGAAAGTATTAAAAAGTGCGGTTCTAGCATTTTAAATATAGATTATATTAACCTCCACGGTACGTCTACTAGCTATAACGACTCTACAGAGAGCGGATGCTTACGTAGTTTAATAAGTTCCGAATCCCCTATACCTAAAAAATTTAATTTTTTTACACAACCCACCTTTAATTCTACTAAAGCAATGACAGGTCATTTACTAGGTTCGGCTGGTGCTTTAGAAACAGCCGTATGCGTTTTAAGTACGCTTAATAATATAATACCCCCTACAATAAACTATTGTTTGCCAGACGAAAAGTGTAATTTATTTTATAACCCTAATAGGTTAACGGTAAGAGCTGTTAATAAGTCTTTGAACGTTAATTTAGGTTTTGGAGGACACAACTCCATATTAGTTTTTAAAAAGTTTGTACACTAAAGTAAAGTTTAAAGCTAATGGAGGGTGCTGCTGACTTTAATTTTATAGGCCTATATTTTTTATTGAACATTTACAAACCGAATCTTTTCATGTAAATTTATAGTTTATTTTAGTTAGTTATGACAAATAATTTTTTATCAACAAAGTTTTTAGAGAGAAAGGTTTTAGATTTAATAAGAAACTATAAGGGTGAGAAAAGGTTTAACAATACCTTAAAAGCAAAATCCAAGGAATTGTTTGAGTTAAAACAGGCCCTTACGGATGACTTTAATGGATACAAACAAAAAACAGAAAGAGCTTTAAAGGAAGAAAAGTTTAACCGTACCTTTGAAATATTAAAGGGTTTTATACCTGTTTTAGATAACCTTGAATTAGGTATAGGCTCTATTGTAGATAAAGGATACGCTGAGGGTTTTAATTTAGTCATGGGGCAGTTTGCAACTATTTTAAAAAACCTCAATGTTACCGTAATAAACCCCCTAGGCAAACCTTTCGACCCAAATTTACATGAGGTAATATCTTTTGATAGAGGTGATTCTGTAAGCGAAGGTAGTGTATGTAAGGTTTTAAGGAAGGGTTTTTTGTTAGATAAAAAACTTCTAAGACCTGCTTCTGTTGTTGTAATTAAAAATTAATTAAATGTATAATTAAAGTATGAAGAGTCAACAAGAAGATTACTATTCGTTGTTAGGGGTACATAAAGAAGCCCCTTCCGATGAGATTAAAAAAGCTTATAGGAAGTTAGCTGTAAAATACCATCCAGATAAGAATCCTGGAAATTCTGAAGCGGAGGAAAGGTTTAAAGAAATAGCAGAGGCTTATAAAATTTTAAGCGATCCCAGTAAAAGGGATCAGTACGACAGGTACGGTCATGATTTTTTCGAGCAAAATAACCACCCACAGTACGATAACTTTACGGCTGGAGACCCCTTCGACGTCTTTAAGGAGGTTTTCGGAGGTAATACTGTTTTTGAAAATTTTTTTTCCGGTGAAAGTTCTAATAAAGCTAAAGGTAAGAGAGGTTCTGACCTAAGATATAACCTTAGTGTAACTTTAGAGGAGGCAGCTACGGGAGTCGAAAAAGAAATAAAATACAAGAAGGCCTTTAAATGCGTTTATTGTAAGGGTTTTGGGTACGAGACTACTACAGATGACTCAAAGTGTAGTGTATGTGAAGGTTCTGGAAACGTAAACGTTAATAAGGGTTTTTTCAACATCCAACAAGAGTGCTATAGGTGTTTAGGTAGTGGTTATAATGATACTAAAACCTGTACTAAATGCGAGGGGCAGTGTAAGGAGGTGAAGGCCGTCTTTATAAAAGTATATGTACCTAAGGGTGTAGAAACCGGATCAAAGCTTAGACTAAAAGGGCGAGGGGATGACGGGTCCGATAAGGGGAGTGTTGGTGATTTGTATATATTCATAAACGTAAAGGAGCATCCTTTTTTTGAAAGGAACTCCGAATGTCTGTCTTGCGTACTTCCAATTAAATACGATCTAGCTGTTTTAGGAGGTGTTCTTGAAGTCCCAACTCTACTAAAAGGTAATGCTTTATTAAAGATACCTAAAGGTACCCAAAGCGGTACGGTATTTAAATTAAAAAACTACGGTATAAACGTAGTTAACAGTGATATAGTAGGGCACCAACTTGTAAAAATAGAGATCGAGGTTCCTTTAAACTTAAGCCCGGATCAAATAAGTAAACTAAAGGCTTACTCTAACTCTTAAAAGTAATGTCTTCACTACGAACTATCTATATAGTTCGTAGTGAACCCCTTGAATATGAAGGTATTACTTTTAAGTATTTTTATACAGAAATTTATGTTAGTCCTAACCCCCCCTATCTTTAACTCTGAAAGTGCCCTCACAAGGGATCTTATACAGCCGTATCTAGTAGGTGAGTAAGCTAACACCTTCATGAGCATACTATCGTAGTAAGGGGGGATTTTATAACCTGTATATATATGAGTCTCTACTCTTATATTAGGACCTCCCGACGGTATATAAAATTTTATACTGCCTGGGCTAGGATAAAACTTATTTAAAGGTTCTTCAGCGTTAACCCTACACTCTATAACGTGATTTAGTATTTTTATATTTTTTTGCGAAACACTTAATTTATTGCCGCAAGAAACTCTAATCTGTTCTTTAACGATATCAACCCCTGTCGCTAGTTCAGTCACTCCATGCTCAACCTGTAGTCTCGTATTCATTTCTATAAAGAAAAACTTACCGCATTCATTAACTAAAAACTCCACTGTCCCAGCATTTGAGTACTTACACTCTCTAGATATAGCTAAAGCCGCTTCTGTAAGTCTATACCTTGTTTTTTTATTAATAAAAAAACAAGGTCCCTCCTCTATAACTTTTTGATATTTTCTTTGCACAGAGCAGTCCCTTTCTCACAAATGAACTATATTACCCTTATAGTCCCCTATAACTTGAACCTCTATATGTCTTGGGTCTTTAATGTATTTTTCTATATAAACACGACCATCGCTAAAAGCCTTAAAGGCCTCGTTTGATGCACTATAGAAATCCTTAAAAAATGTTTTTTTTGATAATACTAAACGCATACCTTTACCACCACCACCACCGTTAGCCTTTATTATTACAGGGAAACCTACCCTTTTAGCTATTTCTAACCCCAAATAAGGGTTTATAACTGTTGAGCTACTTCCAGGTATAACAGGAACCCCGGCTTTAATAGCTACGTTACGTGCACTCGATTTATCACCCATAAGCTTTATTACCTCCGCATTAGGGCCTATAAACTTTATATTGAGGTTCTCACATAATTTTGAAAAGTAATAATTTTCGGATAAAAACCCATACCCGGGGTGTACACCATCTACATTATGGAGTATACAAGCACTTAATATACTCTCCTTATTTAAGTAGCTTAAAGTACTTAAAGAGGGGCCTACATTTATAGAATAATCTGCTAAACTTAACAACTTAGAACCTTTATCGGCTTCAGAGTAAATTAAAATTGTTTTTATATTTAACTCTTTGCAAGCTCTAATAATGCGAAGGGCTATTTCCCCCCTGTTAGCTATTAGTACCTTTCTCATACTACTTAACTTAACTTTAATTTCATTATAGGTTGGTTGTACTCTACGAGAGACCCATCTTTTACAAAAAACTCAACCAAAGTACCGTTTAACTCCGACTTAAGCTCATTCATAATCTTCATAGCTTCTACTATGCATACAGTATCCCCTTTGGTAACCCTTGAACCTTCTTTTATAAAGGGTGAGCTTTCTGGGGAAGAGGATCTGTAAAAAGTTCCTACTATAGGAGATCGTATTATGTCAAAAATTACCCCCTCTTGACCCCCTTGAAGATTTTCGACCGTACCCTTAACACTACAGTCCTGTGTATTTTTTTTAGAGGTGACGATGGGGGTACTGGTAGTGGTAGTACTGATAGGTAATGCAGAACCCTCAATATTATTAAAAAACCCAGTACCCGCCTTTTTAAAAGAAAGTTTAAAGTTACCGTATGTAGTAGATAAGTCTACTATATTATTAAAGTTAGCTGTTTCTATAATTTTTTTTATACTGTCAATTAAAATATCCACGAACATATATATACAATGAGTTACCTAAAGGAATCAACTCTTGTTTTACCTACATAAAATAAAGCAAATTAGTTTTAAACTACTGACAAAATAAGATTTAATTCGTATATAATAAAGGTATGAGTAAAGAAATTATATTAGGAATAGATTTGGGTACTACAAATTCTTGTATGTCCATAATGGAGGGGAAGGAACCTACAGTAATACCTAATTCAGAAGGTAGTAGAACTACTCCATCTATAGTGGCTTTTGGTAATAAAGGAGAGCAGCTTGTTGGTCAGTCAGCAAAACGTCAAATAATAATGAACCCTAAAAACACTATATTCTCAGCTAAGAGACTTATGGGTAGGAAGTTTAGTGAAGTTTCTAACGATATTAAAAACCTCCCGTATAAGGTTATTGAAGGTAAAAACGGCAACGCTGTTATAGAGTGTACTATAGACGGATCCGTTAAAATCTTTACCCCCGAACAAATATCAGCTATAGTTCTACGTAAACTTAAGGAAGACGCTGAATTATACATAGGGAAGAGCGTAAATAAAGCTGTTATAACAGTTCCTGCTTACTTTAACGATGCCCAGAGGCAAACAACTAAAGACGCTGGTAAAATAGCTGGTTTAGAGGTTATAAGAATAATTAACGAACCTACAGCTGCTTCTTTAGCTTATGGTTTAGATAAAAGAAAAGATGAGAAGATAGCGGTGTATGACTTAGGAGGTGGAACATTCGACGTATCTATTATGGAAATAGGGGACGGTGTTTTTGAAGTAAAAGCAACCAACGGGGACACTCAGTTAGGGGGTGATAATTGAGACTCGGAAGTTATAAGTTGACTTATAAATAATTTTAAAACTGAAACTGGTATTAACCTATTAAACGATTCAACAGCTCTTCAAAGGTTGAGGGAGGAGGTTGAAAAAGCAAAGATAGCTTTGTCTTCTACACAAGAAACAGATATAAACCTTCCGTTTATAAGTGCTAACTCTGAAGGACCTAAACACTTAAACATTAAACTGTCTAGGTCTAAATTTGAGCAAATCTGCGACCATCTGTATAAAAAAACCATAGTACCTTTTAAAGAATGTTTAAGGGACGCTAAATTAAAAAACCAGGACATTAATGAATTAGTTCTTGTAGGTGGTATGACTAGATCCCCTAAAATTATAGCTATAGCGGAGGAGTTGACTGGTAAAAAACCTAATAAAGGTGTTAACCCTGATGAGGTTGTATCCATAGGAGCTGCTATACAAGGAGCGGTTTTACAAGGTAATGTAAGTGATGTACTATTGTTAGATGTAACTCCACTAACTCTAGGTATTGAAACGGCTGGGGGTGTTTGTACCCCTATGATAGAAAAAAACACTACGATACCTTCTAAAAAGGTTCAGACTTTTACAACATATGCTGACAATCAAACAGGTGTAGATATTAAAATTTTACAGGGTGAAAGGCCTTTAGCTAATGATAATAAAATGTTGGGTACTTTTAGACTTGACGGTATACCTTCAGCTCCTAGAGGTGTACCTCAAATAGAAGTTACTTTTGATATAAACGCTGACGGGATATTAAAGGTAAAGGCTAAGGATTTAGGAACAAATAAAGATCAGAATATAGTAATAACTGGGGCTTCGGGTTTATCACAAGAAGAGATTGAACAGTTTAAGAAAGAGGCTGAAGATAACTCAAAGGAAGATAAGAAAAAACAACAGCTTATAGAGTCTAAGAATTCACTTGATAATTTAATTTATCAGACTGAAAAGCAGTTAAAGGATTTAGATTCTAAAATAAAAAACACTTCTTTAAAGAAAGGGGTAGTAGATTTAATAAATGAATCCAAGTTGGTATTAAATAATAAAGATTCTAGTGTAGATTCTATAAAGAAAGTATCGAACGAATTAACTAATAAGTTTCAAGAGTTATCAAAGGATCTAAACGCTAATACTAATACAGAAGACTCGTCAAAAAGTAAACCTAAAGACGAAGGTGTAGTTGATGGTGAGGTTATTGACGATAAAACAACCAAGTAAGCGTAGTAGTGTGCTTCAATAATTTGCCTATACAACCGATAGGGTCTTTTATACTTGCCGTTAGGTACGAAACTAAAGGTTATAGTTCTTTAGAGGACGGTATATTAATCCCCTCTGATAATAAAATTAAATCTCAAGAAGTTAAAGTTGTGAGTTTAGGTAGTTTAAAAAATAGTGTCGACGTTAATTTAGGGGATCGTATTCTAATAAATAAATACAGTGGTATAGAAGTAAAAATAAAAGGGGTTACTTTTGTTCTTCTGAAAAAGGAGGACTTATTAGCTAAATTATTAGTTGGTGGTAATGAGTAAGAATATAGTTTTTAGTGAGGAAGCTCGTAAAAAAATTTTTTTAGGTATAAAGGCTTTATCTAAATCCGTTAAAACAACCCTAGGCCCTAAAGGAAGAAACGTTGTTATAGGAAAAAAATTTGGAAATTCTTTAATAACTAAGGATGGGGTTACTGTAGCTAAAGAAATAAACCTTACGGATCCTCTCGAGAACATAGGGGCTCAAATGTTAAAGGAGGTGGCTTCTAAAACATCAGATAGGGCTGGTGATGGTACTACAACAGCTATAGTACTTGCAGAAGCGATATTTAAGGAAGGTTTAAAAAAACTATCTTCGGGCCATAACCCTATATGCTTACAAAGGGGTATACGTAAAGCTGTTGAAGTAGTTACAAAATCACTATCTGATAATAGTACAAAGGTAGAGGGTTTTTCTCAAATAAAACAGGTCGCTGTTGTTTCCTCGAACTGAGATGACGAAATAGGGAGCATTATAGCGGAGGCTTTAACTAAAGTAGGTAAGGGTGGGGTTGTTACTGTTGAGGAATCCAATACTGCAAAAACGTATTTAAATGTAGTGGAAGGGATGAAGTTTGACAGTGGCTACATCTCCCCTTATTTTATAACGGATAACGCTTCTACTGAAGTAACCTTAAAAGACCCTTATATCTTAATTACTAATGGTAAGTTAAGTAGCCTTAATGAAATAGTTCCTCTTTTAAAGACTGTATCCAAAACTAGTAAGCCGCTACTTATAGTAGCTGAGGATGTTGAAGGGGAGGCTTTAGCAACCTTAATTTTAAATAAACTACGGGGTGTTTTACACGTATGTGCTGTTAAAGCTCCCGGGTTCGGTGATCGTCGAAGGGATACACTAGATGATTTATCTATATTAACAGGGGCTTCTAGTATAAATAACGGTTTAGTAAGTGACCGTTTAAACTCTTTGGATTTATCTGATTTAGGAAGAGCTAAAAGCGCAACCGTAAGTAAAGATGAAACAACTATAGTTGAGGGGTATGGCCAGACTTTAAAGATAAAGTCCAGAGCCCTACAACTAAAGAAACTGGTAGAGGCTAGCGGCTCTGAATACGATAAGGGTAAGCTTCAGGAGAGGCTATCTAGGTTTTCTGGTGGTGTAGCTGTAATACATGTTGGTGCTTCCACTGAGCTTGAAATGAAGGAGAAGCTTGCACGTGTTGAAGATTCCCTGAACGCTACTAGAGCTGCTTTAGATGAAGGTATATCTCCAGGAGGGGGCACAGGTTTAATAAAGACACTACCTTTTTTAAATACCTATAGCCGTTTAAATAACTCTTTAACAGAGGATGAGCTCGCTGGGTTTGACATAATTAAAAAATCTATTAGTGCGCCCCTCAAACAACTCTGTGAGAATGCGGGTATTGAGGGGAGTCTAGTAGTTCAAAGAGTTAAGGATAGTGAAAAAAGTAGTTTCGGATACAACGTTTCTACAGGTAAATTTGAAGACTTGATAATTTCTGGTGTTATAGACCCTACAAAGGTTACTAGAACTGCTTTAGAGAACTCAGCTTCCATAGCAAGTTTACTACTAACTGTTGAATGTGTCGTAGCCGAACCCTTTAATAACTAAAGCAGGGCTTAAAGCATAACAAAAAAAACCTAAACTTATTATTATCGTGCATTATATAGGTTTATCAATTTATAATAAGGCTATGGTTAAACATTATAGTGTAGGCTCTTCAGAAATGCAGATAACCTTACTTACTAGTAAAATTAAAAAGGTTTCAAACCACCTACTAAGTAACCCTAAGGATTTACATTCTAGGAGGGGTTTGGTGATGATGTCTAATAGGAGGAGAACAATGTTAAAATATTTAAAAGGTAATGATATAGCCAGTTACGGCCTTATTACAAGTGAACTAAACATAAAAAAAATCTAATATGTGCGCTTGTTTAAAAAGGTGTTTTTTTTTGAAAAAATCATCAGTCCTGGGTGGTAAAAAAATACACAGAGGTATATCTAAAAAATCAGGGGGTATAGGGCTTCAGCTTGTAAAAAGACACTCTAGGTTATTTTTTCCAAACTTACAGAAAAAAAGTTTAAGGTTGGGTAATGGCTCTATTAAAAAGGTGTGGGTTTCCGCAAAAGCTATTAAAAAAGGCTTTACCGTTATAAAACTTAAACATATTTAATCATGCAAGATATTAGTATTAGAAAACTTTTTAAATTAAAGTCCCATTTCGGCCACTTCAATTTAACCAAAAACTCTAAGTTTTCTAAGTATATACACACTACTATAAAAAACGTAAATATAATAGATACTTTTCAAACAAAAAAATGCTTTTTTAAAGCGTTAAAGTTTATAAAAACTTTATTGAAAGGCAACAAAAGCGATATTTTATTTGTGGATACTAAAAAACAGTCTAAACGTATAACGGAGTCTGAATGTGAAAAGTTAAAACTTCCTTACGTTGTTAATAGGTGGTTAGGGGGTACTTTAACTAACTTTAAAAACATACGAGATAATATTAAAAGGTTGAGTTATTTAATATACTTAGAGGAGAAAAAAGCGTTTTTTAGTAAAAACAAAAAGACAAAAGTGATTTTAAAAAAAAAAATAATAAACTTGGAGAGAAAGTTTAAGGGGATATTTAATTTAAAAAAACTTCCGTCAGCTTTATTTGTAGTAGACACAACTAAAAATAAAAAGGCTGTTGTAGAGGCTAATAAGCTAAGCATACCAGTTATAGGGGTAGTAGACACTGATGGTAATCCGGAGCTTATAGATTACCCTATACCATCTAACGACGATTCTGTAGAACTTGTAAAATACTTTATTAGTATGGTTACAGATAACATTAAATATTTTAGTAAAGTAAATGGGTCTTAAATACGATATAAGTGATATTAAAAAACTTAGGGAGCAGACTAAACTAAGTGTTTTAAGCTGTAAAAAAGCTTTAGTTGCTTCGGGTAACGACCTAAATAAGGCCTTAAGTTTTTTAAAAAAAAATACATCCTCTTTAGGAAGCCAACCCGGTAATTACGGTGAAGGTACTATAGGTGTTTATATGCACTATAATAATAGGTTAGGTGTTTTACTACAGTTAAACTGCAAAACTGATTTTATAACTAAAAACGAGACTTTTAAATCTTTAGTTAAAAAACTTTGTATACATATAGCTTCTTTAAACCCACTATATAAATCAATAAATTCGATAGGTTTAAAGTTCCTATTTAATTTAAAAGTAAGTATAGCTAAGAGTTTTATAAAGTTAAAGGGCTGTGATGGTAATGGGGGGTTTATAGGTATAAATAAGTCTTGTAGGTTTAAACTAAAGGACTGGTTTAATAAGAATTGTTTACTAGAACAGGATTTTGTTATGGACGGTAAGACTAAGGTTAACTCCCTAT
>Ga0307948_1000015_pt1 | contig 124511 bp, 89 predicted proteins | sample OrgLakmetagen280_FD_201824 | JGI IMG/M metagenome (GOLD analysis project Ga0307948, IMG submission 201824) | Saline water microbial communities from Organic Lake, Antarctica - #280 | ecosystem: Environmental > Aquatic > Non-marine Saline and Alkaline > Saline | place: Antarctica: Organic Lake...
CAAGCTGTGCTGCCTCACGCTTAAACTCAGGGCTGTAAATTCTTCTCATCATTGCTGATCTCCAATCTCATAAACACCTTATCTCGGTGTCCACGAAACCGGCAGCAGCTCACGCAAATACTTCTTGATCGTGTTGCGAGACACGCCCGTCCGCCGCGCGATCTCGCGAACGGGCATCTTGTCCCGCAGCGCCCATTTCCGGATAACTTTCAAAAATTCCATGTCTATCACTCCAAGTGCTCCCGGCTAATTCAAGCCGGGGTAAGGTTGCACATGGGTCAATTCTCGATGGCAATTTCTGCTGCTGCCGGGTCAGTTCTCAGTGACAATCAACAGCATTTTCTAAACGTGTCGAGAAACCTCGATATGACAATGACCTGATGCCAAATCAGCCAGTTATTCCGCGCATAGGACGTTATCGCTGACAATGAGGTCAGGATGACTGAACCCTGCTATTGAGAACAGCGCGCCTGGCTTTGATAACATCTGAGTCCAACATTTGCCCGAAAAGATATGACAACCGTAGTTACCACTTGATTTGCCGCACCTACAACATACTGAATATTGGCCAAAACTCATCCGTTTGCGTCACAGGCGCAAACGACCGATAAGGGTAAAAAGCTCGACCCGCTAAACGTTGTGTTTGGCGGGGACGGGCTTTCCCAATCCGCTGTAATCGCGCTCAAAGGCGGTGCTTTTGGCTAGGGTCGTGGGAGATAATTTAGATCCTGAACTCGGAACCATTATGGCCATAAGGTTAAGGTTTCGGGCGGTTGCTGCGAGGAGGAATTCTTCGTTGGCTTCCTTGAAACCTCGAAGCCGGAGGCGTCTGAAGCCGAGATGTCGTTTCAGATGGGCAAACAACATCTCGACTTTCTTGCGTCGTTGTCGGCTCACCTCGTAAGCTGCGGCGTGCCTGAGATCTCGAACGGTTTGGCGTGCTTCTTCATCCATATGGCGTGTGACGGTTCGCACCGGAGCATCTGTGCAAGCATTGCGGATCGGACAGGCCCCACAGATTTTGCGGAGCTTCGACAGCGTTTGACCCGTGTGTTTTCGTCCGCGTTGCGTCGTTTCAATTCATGGCCTTCGAGGCAGGTGTAGATGTCGCGCTCGGCGTCATACTGGAAGTGACCGAGGTCGTATTTGCCATTCGTCTGGCGCTTGCGGTCCAGCACGGGAATGTGCGGTGTCACCTCACGGTTCAGCAGCCACGCCAGAAATGGTCCCGTGCCGTAAGACCCATCGGCGGCGATCGGGTCTGGCTGGAAGTCATGCCGCTTGGCACTGCGCTACATCATCGTTTTGGCCGCGACGATTTCCTGGCTCAGCCGCGCTGGTGTTGCCTCGACGTCCATGATGATCCCGTGGCCGGTGTCGATCACGTAATTGGTCTCGTAGCTGAAGCGGCCTGGCCCATCCTTCAACGACCATGCCGCATCCGGATCGGTTTCCGGGATATACTTGGGCGGCTTGTGCTTTGGCCCAGGCTGCGCAGGCACATCATCCTCGGTCAGCTTTGCCAAGAACTCTGCAACCGGACGCTGCACCTATTCCTTGCGCGACCAGCTCCTCTCGATCTCCTGAGGGGCCCCCTTGTGGTCCCTGTCGGCATCCGCCTCGATGGTGCTGCCATCCACTGCCCGGCAATGGTTTGCCGGCAAACCACGAGAGGGGACCGCCGCGTCGGTCCCGCCCACAAAGCCAAACGCCACGCACTTCTCCACAACAGTCTCGAAAAGGCGGCGCATCACATCGCCATCGGCAAAGCGACCGTGTCGGTTTTTCGAAAATGTCGAGCGATCCGGCACACGGCCTTCCAGGCCCAGCTTGCAAAACCACCGATACGCAAGATTGAGGTGCGCTTCCTCGACCAGCCGGCGTTCCGACCGGATGCCATAAAGATAGCCGACCAAAAGAGGCCGCAACATCAGCTCAGGGTCGACTGACGGGCGGCCCGTGTGGCTGTAAAGGTCCGCCAGCTCGTGACGGATAGTATCAAAATCCAATAGCCAATCGATCTTGCGCAGTAGGTGATCTTTGGGAACATGATCTTCAATCCGAAACCGGTAAAACAGGTTCTCCTGCGCTTCCAAACGTCCCATCATCACCCGATCCTCCCGTAGTTAAGGCGATTGAATCAGCACTTTAAGCCCCGATCAAGGCGAGAGTTTCTCACCAGTATCGGGTGGTTTGTTGAACGCCTTCCCAAAAGTTGACCTCCGTGCATCTTGAGTGAACGGTGTCTTTTGACGTTACCCCGGACATTTATCCAGCGTGAGCAAGACTCCAAGTTTGAGTTTTGGGCATTTAGGCGGGTTGGGCAACGGGGGCTGGCGCGGAGCTTTACGGATTGCGCAGCGTCTGATCCCGTCGCGGGTCGAAGGTTTGGGCGAACTCTGTGGATGCCTGCCAGCCGAGGCTGGAATGGGGACGTTCTGTGTTGTCGTCCGTGCGCCAGGCAGTCAGCGTGACGTGGTCATGGTGCAAGGACGGGAAGAGGGTCTCATTTAGTAATTCGTCCCGCAGACGACCCTTGAAGCTTTCGATGAAGGTATTCTGGTTTGGCCGTCAAAGTGCGATGAAATGCCAGTCAAACTTGCGATCATCGGCGAACTTCAGGATCGCGTTCGAGGTGAACTCGGTCCCGGTCTCGCTGGCAATCGTCCGGGAGCTTCCTGCGGGTGTGGGAACAGCTTTGCCGGTTCCCGCGCCACCCGTGTGCGCGACAGCGACATGTCGTCGACAAAGGCCTGGCATTCCCGCGTGCAATCATCGACCACAAGCCCTTCGATCCGACCGCGCACGCCGCTCTGTACGAAAAACGCTTGTTCCGCCCGCCCGATCAGCCAACTTTGACGTGGAATAGCAGGCCAGTTGGAAAATGTCGGACCGATGCTCTTTGATCGACAAATTTCGCCATTTGTGATAGCTTCAAATCCAAGCTGTCTAGCAATGGATTTTTGGTATGACCTTTCAACTCCCCTTGGCGGCCCCCCCCGTAGTCACGCAGGAAGACCACCAGTGTTGGTCTGCGGCCTACGAAAGCTGGTCCCGTGCCACCGCCGGAGTGATCAACGGCGCAACGGCGATGACCGAGTCCGAGATTGAAACGACGATGGCAAGATATCCGGGCGCGATTGCCAGCAATGGCGGGGCGACCCTGACAGGCCTTGGGCTATTTCAGGTCGTCGGAAACATGCGGCTTTCGTCGCTTCCGACGGACAAGCTCACATATGATTTCATAGAAGTTGCTTTGCGCACCTATGGTTATCTGTATCTGGTATTCTACGCCAATGGCCGCAATGGTCTGTTCAGCCACGCAATCGTGGTTTACGGAAGAAATAATCAGGGTTTCATGATCATGGATCCGGCGGCAGGCAGGGGTTTGATGACCCGGCCTATTTCGTATTTTCTAAGTACAACAGGGATGCTTTTGGGTGTGCATGCCCTAGCCGGGCCGGTGGGCGCGTCGCTATCAAAGCTCGATTGATCCAAATGCCTTGATACGTTGCCTGACTAATCTGCACCCAAATGGATAGCTTCCTAGATCTTGATTTCCACTGCCTCAAACGGCCTCACGCGCAGGTTTGTATTCCTGGTCCAACCAGTCGGCATAGATCTGCATTATAATCTCTGTTCGACCCTTGAGATGTTGGGCTTTGTTATAACTTAAACGGACCTTGTCTGTGGGTATGTGAGGCGGCTGCAATTCGATCCAATCGAAGTTCCAACCCATTTCGTTCAGATTTGTGCGGCCATAATGCGGAACCCATGATGCACCTGAACATTATTCGTGTAAGCTTTGATAATGTTTGCGGTGCAGGCCCGATATGTTGTCGAAATGACAGGTAATCATCCGCTTCTTTCTTCCATGTCATTTCCTTGGTTTTGGCTGACGTTTCGGTTGGCTGTCTTTTAATTGCTTGATCAGCCAGTTAAGAATCACCACTTTTCAAATCAATTATGAACGCGGCGACCTTCAGGCGTGCGACGACAAGCGTTGAGCGGGAATATTCACCGATTTTTTCTCCGTTGCCCGCCGTGAAGACGATACGCTTAACGGAGCACCTTTTTTCCAGAGGGCAGTACTTCAACGAACAATCCCCCACCGTCTGAGCAACGGACGCGCTTCTACGAAGGTTGCAGCACTCTGTTTTGGATATCAGTGAGGGACATATTGTACGAACTCTCTTACGGCCTTTGGGTGCGGTTCAATCGAACCATACACACAAAACGGCACGCACGTACAACATTCGTACACCAAATCAGTGCGACTGCACGCTTTCGCATGTTCACCGCTTATCTAACGCCCTTCCGCATTTCACTAAAAATCAGATACTTAATAGACAGTGTGTTTCTATGAGAAGAGCTGCTGGAGCGGGTAACGAGAAACGAACTCGTAACTGAAGCCTGAGAAGCTTCTGCTTCATCATAAACCCCTGAATTATACTTGGGTTTGAAAGAGCAAGGGTGCAAGTCTTCTCCAGAATTACTCCGGATTTGGACGAAGTTGGCTGGGTTTAGCGCGGAAGCCAATCTTTTAATCCTGTGAAATATGATGAGAACATGATGATCGTTGAAGTTGCCGCCGCCGAAACCAACAGGAGTTCATCATTTTGTGCGCCTTCTCATGGGAAATGCCCCGGTGCGTGGTGTAATTCCGACGTTAGCGTCGGCTAAGTGGAGCCCTGCGCAGCTTAGGCGAAGCACGCGCGGCTTTCTGGGTGGCCATGGACGTTCTCCGGTAGGGTTGAGTGAATCGCCCCGGGTTTGTCGGAGACCATCAACTTAAGTAAGGATGATGGTTACGACAAAAAGCAAAATGGCAAATCGTTACTCGCCCGAGGTCCGTGCGCGTGCGGTCCGGATGGTCTTTGAACATCAAGGTTCGTATGAAACGCAGGCGGGCGCGATCGCGGCCATTGCACCCAAGATCGGCTGTATTCCTGAGACCTTGAATGGCTGGGTCAAGCAGGCCGAGAAAGACAGCGGCATGCGCGACAAGGCGACAACCGAAGAGCGTGACCGCATCAAGACACTGGAGCGGGAAGACCTTAAGCTGCGCCAGGCGAATGAAACTCTCCGCAAGGCATCAGCTTATTTTGCGAAAGCGGAACTCGACCGCCCACTGAAGCGATGATCGCCTTCATTCACTGCCCGGCAGGGCATTGTGGCAATGTCCCGAGAGGGGTGGATCAGCGTGTTGTTTACGGCGTCGAGTCGATCTGCAGGGTGCTGGCGATTGCGCCGTCCATTGCCCGGCAGGCGATTGCATAGCAATCTGCCGAGAGGGGACATATTATTACCGTCTGGCATGTCTCGTTGATCCGTCCAAAGCTTCGTCCCGGCATCCGCGGGACACAGAACTGCGTCCGGAAATCAAACGTGTCTGGGAGGCAAACTATCAGGTCTACGGCGTGCGTAAGGCATGGCATCACCCTCTCGGGATTATGCTTCGCATGACCCTGCCGGGCAACGGATGAAGCGGGAAGGCTTTGCGGTTGCACGCTGCACGGTTGAGAGGTTGATGAAACAGATCGGCATCCGTGGTGCGGTGCGTGGAAAAGTTGTCAAAACAACGGTCCCGGACACGTCAGCACCCTGTCCGCGTGACAAGGTGAACCGCGTGTTCCGAGCTCCAGCGCCAAACATGCTGTGGCCCTCTCATCGATACTGCGTATCGACTGCCGGGCAATAGTCAGCGACTTTACCTACGTGTCGACCACTGCCCCCTCTCGGGATCATGCTTTGCATGACCCTGCCGGGCAACGGGACAGTGCATTGCGTAGCAATGTCACGAGAGGGGTGGCAGGGCTTTGTCTATGTGGCCTTCGTCATTGACACATTCGCAGATCGCATCGTTGGATGGCGGGGTCTCGCGGTCGGCCAAAACTGACTTTGTTCTCCCCTCTCGGGACCATGCTGCGCATGACCCTGCCGGGCAATGGCTGCTCTTGGTCAGGCGCTGCATGATCGACGGCCTGTTCAGAAGAGCGGGCTGGTTCATCACTCGGATTGCCCCTCTCGGGACATTGTTGCACAATGCCCTGCCCCGTTGCCCGGCAGGGTCATGCAAAGCATGATCCCGAGAGGGGGCAGTGGGCGGGCAATATCTGTCCATTCGATACACTGAGCGTTTGGCCGAGGCCGGCATAGAGCCGTCAGTCGGCAGCGTCGGCGATTCCTATGACAACGCACTCGCTGAAACGATCAATGGTCTCTACAAAACCGAGTTGGTTCATCGTCAGGGACTGTGGCGCAACATGCAGAATCTGGAAATGGCCACTCTCGGCTGGATCGATTGGTTTAACAACCGACGCCTGCTTGGACCTATCGGAAACATCCCGCCGGCCGAGGCCGAACAGAACTTCTATGCACAGCGCAACGTGCTCGATATGGTCGCGTGAAATGAAGCTATAGGTCTCCGGTAAAACCGGGGCGATTCAATATTTCGACGAACTCACGTGGAGATGGAACCGCCGCGAACCGGTCGAAGAGATCCGCACCGACTCCAAGTGAAAGACATCAAAGCACATTCGCTAGAAGCCCATTCCCGTGGTCCAGATGATGCGCTTCCTGCTGAATAGTGCCCCAGGTCGAGAGATGAGGCGATCCGACAACTACGGCCTGAGATGGCCGGGCTCTGCTTCGTTTGGGGGATAGAGGCGTTCGATTAACAGCTCCGTAGAGATCTAATTCAGAGGCAGCAAGCCGGAGCGGTCCGACACGGGTCGAGTACGCAGCTTGAGGTCCGGCATACAACGCGCGCAGCGCATCGGTTCACCTTGCTTGCCCTTGGGGGGCAGGTCAGGCATAGCGCACCCATCACCACCCTGCTTGCGGCCCATAAGAAGATCGATGCGCCGCCCTGCCCCCCCCCCCAACGCTTGAACGCGTTTTCACCCCTGTGACCAACCTTGTAACGCGTTCGGCTTTTGACCTATCAGTGACCTATTCACACAAAATAAAGACAATTTATTTTAGGAACCAAATATGACTATTCCACCTTCGTTGAATGCACTCGAAGATTTGCACATCGGTATTATCGGGTTGGGATATGTCGGGCTGCCACTGGCTGTCGAATTCGGCAAAAAACGCCGCACACGTGGTTTCGACATCAACGAGGGGCGCATCAATGAATTGCGCGCAGGCACGGACAGCACCGGCGAAGTAGAGCCTGAAGGGCTGGCCGCGGCCACGCATCTGACCTTCTCCAGCGATCTCGAAGAGCTCAGGAAATGCAATGTCTACATCGTCACGGTGCCCACCCCCATGGACAACCACCGCCAGCCCGACCTGCGCCCGCTCATCGCGGCCTCCGAGACAGTCGGACAGGTGATCCAGAAGGGCGACATCGTCATTTACGAATCCACCGTCTATCCCGGCGCCACCGAAGAAGACTGCCTGCCCACCGTGGAGCGGGTCTCGGGCCTGACGTTCAACACCGACTTCTACGCAGGCTACAGCCCCGAACGGATCAACCCCGGCGACAAGACGCGCCCGCTGACGAAAATCGTCAAAGTCACCTCCGGCTCCACGCCCGAAGTAGCCGATCTGGTGGATGCGCTTTACGGCACCATCATCACCGCCGGCACCTTCAAGGCGGCGAGCATGAAGGTGGCGGAAGCCTCCAAAGTGATCGAAAACACCCAGCGCGACGTCAACATCGCCCTGATCAACGAGTTGTCGATCATTTTCTCTCATCTGGGCATCGACACGACCGCGGTGCTCGATGCCGCGGCCACCAAATGGAACTTCATGCGCCTGAGCCCCGGTCTGGTCGGCGGGCACTGCATCGGGGTCGATCCCTATTATCTGGTGCATAAATCCATGTCCGTAGGCCACATTCCCGACATCATCCGCCACAGCCGCGAAATCAACGACGGCATGGCGCGCAACGCCACCACAAGACTGATCAAAAAGATGATCGACAAGGGTCGCAACATCAACGGCGCACGTGTGCTGATGCTGGGCTTTACCTTCAAGGAAGACTGCCCCGACATCCGCAACACCAAGATGATCGATCTGCTCGAAAACCTCGAGACCTATGGCATGAAGGTGGACATCTGCGACAGCTGGGCCGACCCCAAAAGGGTCAAGGATGAATACGGTCTCGATATCTCGAGCACCCTGCCCGAGGCGCAAAACCAGTACGACGTGGTCATCCTGGCCGTCGGGCACAAGGAATTCGTCACAGGCGGGGTCGCCGCCCTGCGTGCGCGTATGAACGAACGGGCGGTCTTCTTTGACATGAAAGCGATCTTTGCCTTGGCCGACAGCGATCTGCGGCTTTGAGGGCAGATACATATATACTCCAGCAAAACCCGCCACGGATGTAAAAGCACTGAAATCGTCCGGGTGTTTCGACCCTGACTGGTATCTCGTCGCCTAACCTCGAGCCGTTGCGCCTCAAGGCCTCGACTGCACAGCTGATGGCGCGTAGACGGCGCGCAAAATGACCACCGTCAAACAACCCGGACCGCTGGTCAGCGTGATCATGCCCGTCTGGAACGCCGACGAGATCATCTCCAAGACGGCTTATCTCCCCTTCGTACAGAACGTGCAGCGCTACGATGCCTCTGCCGACATGGCCGTGCCGGTACACCAGATGCAGAAAATCGCGGCCGACATCTACGACGCCGCCACCTGACTTCAATCCGCCCCGCTGATCTGCGCGCAGCAGGCTTTCCCCGCGCGTACCGCTTTGCACAAGGGCTAACATTTGCATATCCGTGGTATATAAGGCACCAACCTGAGGCCGGTCCTGAATGAGATCCCAATGACCAACGCGCTTGAACGTGAAACCACTCGAAACGTTGCGAGTGCCACGTTGCAGGCACCAACCCGCTTGCCAGCAGGGCACTGTTCTGGCGCGCCCGCTACATGGGCGCCTCTGATTTTCACGTCCATTTGCCGTTCCTGTTCTGGCTGACCGAAATACAGCAGCCCACCTCGATCATCGAGCTGGGACTGCACGACGGCCAAAGCTATTTTGCCCTGTGTCAGGCCGTGGACCGTTTGAACCTGTCCGCCCGGTGCCGGGGCGTCTTTTTGACGAAGCCCGATCTCGACGGCGCAGAGGCGGCAGTGGATGTTTGCAACCAGGTCAATGATTATAATGACGAAAACTATCCGGAGTTTTCCAAACTGACCACGGGAGGCGCAATCGCCACACTCAGCCGTGTGGCCGACCATTCGGTCGATCTGCTGGCCCTCGGCCCGCAGATGGCGGCACACACGCTGGAACAGGTGCTGGCAATATGCCAGATAAAACTCTAGGCCCGGAGCACCGAAGAACTTTTGACGAAAGCCCGTGCCGATCTGGAGCAGACCAAAGCCCTGCTCAAGCGCGAGAAGCTCGCACGCGCCAAGGAGGAGATCGCTCTGGGGATGCGCGGCAAGCGGGTCTCCAAGACCTACCGCGCCCTGCGGGCAGAACTCGACCGACAGATCGTACTGGTGCGCGACAGCGGGCTGTTCGATGCGAAATGGTACACCGAGACCTACCCCGATATCGCCGCATCCACGCTCGATCCGGTCGTGCATTTCGTGCAGATGGGGGCCTATGAGGGCCGCAACCCCGGCCCGGATTTCGATTCGATGAAATACCATCTCGCTGATCCCCAGATCGCCGCCGCGAAGATGCCCGCCCTGCTGCATTACCTGCGCTACGGCAAAGAAGAAATCCGCCGCGTGTTCCCGGTAGGGTCGTAAGCAGCGCCCGCCGCGCGACCCACCTGCGGGCTCACAGCAGCGCCAGATCCTTGTGATAGCGCAGCAAGAACCACAGCCCCACCATCCCCACCAGCAACGAGAAGACGCACACATAGACGGGGCTTACATAAAGCGCGTCATAGGTCGGATAAAACCCACGCCGCAACATCCCGATCGGATGAATGAGCGGATTCCAGACGAAATATTGCATCGCGGCCTTTGGCAGCATTTCGGGCAGGAAGATAACTCCTGATAACAAAAATAACGGGCGGTTCATGATGTTCCAGAAGTTGCGCCATAGCGGGAACCGCTCGAACAAATAGCAATTGGCCACCCCGACAGAGAGGCTCAACGCCAGCACCATACCGATGGCCGCGATCACGGGGCCCCAAGATATGACGAGCTTCAGGTCATACAGAACGATGATCGATCCCAGCACCAGCGCCATCACCAAAAGCTGTGTGATCGCCGTGAGGAAAAACCGCGCCAAAAGCGCATCCATGAAGCTGACCGCAGGATAGGTCAGCAACGCCTTGGAGAAACTCACCGCGTTGGCGATATTGCCGCTCAGGGTGATATACATCGTGAAAGGCAGCATCCCCGTGGCATAGAACAGCGGAAAGTTCGTCCCCAAAGGCGGCGTGCGCGAAATCAGCATGAACAGCAGGGTCAGCAGTACGATGCCCGCTACCGGCTCCAGGATCACCCACAGATAGCCCCCCGGCGTGCGCACGTAACTCGTGGTCATTTCACGCAAAATCAGCGCCATGATCGCCCGTGGGCTGCGAAAGCGCAGGGGGCCGGGTTTCTGGGCTGCGGGAAAGGACATGAACAAGCTCCGCTGGTGTTCCGTGTCTGGAAATTGCCAATGATTAGAGATATAAACCATATTGAGTTTTCACATCATGTTAAAGATCGGAACGCCCCTGTGACCGCGCCATTCAAACAGCAGCCTGCGGCAAAAGCGGCACCGGTGGCCCCCCCCGCCGCGAAACCTGCAACCCTGAAAATGCGCCACTTCGTCGTGATGCTCAGCTTTCTCGTCTGCGTCCTCACCCCGATCTCGGTGACGGCGTGGTATCTGTATACCCGGGCGGCGGATCAGTACGCCTCCAAGGTGGGATTTACCGTGCGCCGCGAGGAGGTCGGATCCGCGATGGAACTTCTGGGCGGGTTGACCAGCCTGTCCTCGGCCAGCTCCTCGGACACCGATATCCTTTACGAATTCATCCAAAGCCAGGAATTGGTGCGCAATATCGACGCCACGATGGACCTCGAACGCATCTACAGCAAACCCGAACAGGATAAGGTGTACCGCCTGGCGCCCGGCGCCAGCATCGAGGACAAGGTCGACTATTGGGCACGCATGGTCCGCCTGACCTATGCCGCCGGCAGCGGCCTGATCGAGGTCGAGGTCCGTGCCTTCGATCCCGACGATGCCCATGAGATCGCTCAGGAATTGTTCGACCAGTCCAGCATCATGATCAACGAGTTGTCGAGCGTGGCACGCAGCGACGCCACGCGTTATGCCAGCGACGAGCTCGACCAGTCCGTGGAGCGGCTCAAGGTGGCGCGTCAGGCGCTGACCCTGTTTCGCAACGAAACACAGATCGTCGATCCGATGGCCGATATCGCGGGACGCATGGGACTGCTCAGCTCGCTCCAGTCGCAGCTGGCCGAAGCCCTGATCGAGGCGGACCTGCAAGAGGGCGCCAATGACCCGCGCCTGGACCAGACCCTCAACCGCATCGAAGTGATCAAACGCCGTATTCAGGGCGAACGCCAGCAGCTGGGTGTGCGCAGCCCCACCGGCAACGACACCAGCAACGACATCGACGTCGACCGGGCCGAAAGCGATGCCTACGCCGATCTCATCGGCACCTTCGAGAGCCTGTCCGTCGATCTGGAGTTCGCCGAGAAAGCCTATCTGTCGTCGCTCTCGGCCTATGACGCCTCCGTCGCGGAGGCCCGACGGCAGAGTAGGTATCTGGCGGCCTACCTGCGCCCCACCCTGTCGGAAACCCCCCGCTATCCCGAGCGCCTGCTGACGCTGGCGGTGGTGTCCTTGCTGTTGTTCGGTGTGTGGATGCTCTCCGTCCTGATCGCCTATAGCCTCAAGGACCGGCGTTAGGGATGATACGCCTGCAAAATGTCAGAAAGACGTTCCACCTCAAGGGCAACCACAAGACCATCGCCAACAACCTGACGATGAACTTCCCGCCCGGCAAATCCATCGCCTTGCTGGGCCGCAACGGGGCGGGCAAATCCAGCCTGCTGTTGATGATCGCAGGCGCCATCCAACCCGACAGCGGCACCATCGAGATCACCGGCACGGTATCCTGGCCTGTGGGGTTCATGGGCAGTTTTCACCGCGACCTGACCGGCGCGCAAAACGCCCGTTTTCTGGCACGGGTCTACGGCGTCGATACCTACGAGCTGAACGAGTTCGTCAAGGATTTCTCCGAGCTGGGTGGGCATTTTCACCAACCCGTGCACACCTATTCGTCGGGCATGCGGTCGCGGTTGGGGTTTGCGTGCTCCATGGGCATCCACTTTGACTGGTACCTCGTGGACGAAGTCACCGCCGTGGGCGATTCCGCGTTCAAGCACAAAAGCGAGGCGATCTTCAAAGAGCGCATGGCCACCAGCAGCGCCATCTTCGTCAGCCACTCCATCGCCAGCGTGCGGCGCACCTGCAATGCGGCGGTGGTGCTCGAAAAAGGCAGCGCGCGCTATTACCGCGACCTCGAGGAAGGCATCGACCGTCACGAGCGCAACATGCGCATGGCGCGCCCCGACTAGGATCGCGACTAAAGCTATGCGGCGCCGCTGTCAGCAGCAGCCTCGATCACGGCGGTAAAGTCGGGCCAGACATGGGCCTGCGCATGGGCGCGCGCACGCGCGCGTTGCCCGGCGCAGCACTCCTCCAACACCGTGTGCAAAGCCGCCGCGACCGCGCCACTGCCCTGCCCCGCATCATAAAGCGCGCCCACGCCCTGCCCCTCCAACAGCTCACGGGTCACGCCCGTGGCGCGCGTGACAACCGGCACGCCAAAGCCAAGCGCAGACAGCACTGCACCCGGCACAGGCGGGCACAGCACCACATCGGCGGCGCGCATGAAGACCTGAAGCTGCATGTCATCGGGGGGCGTTTCCACAAGGCGCACCCGCGCGCGCAGGGCCGGACCCAGGCCACCGAAGCCCGCGCCCTGCCCCGTCCCACACAGCACCAGCCGCGCCGCAGGGCGCCCCTCGACCACAGCGCCGCAGGCCGCCAGCGCCTGATCGCGCACCGGCTTTTGAGTGTCCTGCGAGAAGGTGTCCCAAACAAAGATCACCTCGTCCTCCTCGCCCAACTCCAACTGTCGACGCGCCTGCAGGCGCGAGATAAAATCAGGCACACCGCCGATGAGATTGCCGTGCGCCGCCACCGCCAGCTTGCCTTCGGGCAAGGTGATTTGGGCGTGGCGGGCCAGCGCCGCAGCCTCGGTGCGCGAATGTACATGGATCCGGTGCGCCAGCACCGCCAGCCTTGTGGCCACCCCCGGCACGCGCGCCACCACGGACAGATCCCCCTCGCCGCCGCTGTGCGGGGTCCAGACAAACCGCCCGCCTCCTGACACGAACTGCTCAAGCCTGGCCATAAAGGCATCCACCCCGCCCCCCACCTGCAACAGGCACATTATCCCGTGCAGATGAAACGTCAGATCACCGGGCCGCGCGGCGTGGCCGAGCTGCTCACAGGCGGCCTCGATGGTGCCCGTGCACAGCTCCACATGCCCGCGCATCCTGGCATAGCGCATGTGCTGACTCGGATCGGCCTGTGAGTGGTTGGGCCAGAAGATCACCGTCCTCACCCCCGCCCTGCGGCGGTATCCCACCTGTCGTGGCCGCGCCGGATCGGCGATATGCAGCTCCCAGAACGGCGCCAGACCCAACCGGCCAAGTGCTTCGTTCTGGGCGATATGGGTATTGGCGGTCTGGGTCGCCTCATGCCTGTCGGAAGTGTTCTCCCCGTGCCAGCGCCGCTGGTAGAGAATCTCGTCGAGGTGGTGAAACCCGCCCGTCTCGGAGAGTTTGAGAAACAGATCATAATCCACCGCATTGGCAATGTCCTCGCGGAACCGCGCCGTGCGCACCCAGGCACTGCGGCGGAACATGCGAAAATGGTGCGTGATGGAGGTCACCATCATCTTTTCGCGGCTGAACACCGGCCAGTTGAACTCATTCTTGATATAGCTGCCCTGCCCGTCGACCCGCTCACATGACCCATAGGCACATACCGTCTCGGGGTGCCGGTCGAGCCAGCCCATCAGCTTGCGCACGGCACCGGGTTTCAGGCAGTCATCGGAATCGAGCTGCCCGATATAGGGCGCATCCCCCATCGCGATCGCGCGGTTGGAGGCATGCCCAATCCCCCCGTTAGAGCCTGTCTCGAGAAATACCTGCGGGTGATCGCCATAGTGTTCTTGCAGCAGCGCGTAGGTGCCGTCGGTCGATCCGTCGTCGGCGATGCGCACGGCCAGATCCCGCACATCCTGTTCCAGCACACTGTCGACGGCGCGGCGGATGTATTTGGCGCCGTTGTAGACGGGGATATAGATGTCCACGCGCGGCCGCTCGAACAGGGCGTCTTTCTTACGGTCCCAATGGTTGGGGCACAGCGCCACATAAAGTGATCCATCACCGGCTGCCGCCCCATCGTCCGGCCGCTCCAGCACCGGCACGGCGAGGGCGGTGAAATAAGCGCCGCACTGCGCCATCCGGTAGCCCAGCTCACGTGCGGCGAGATAGGTGCCGGAAAATCGCGTATCCGGCAGCCCCACACGGGCCAGCAGGGCCGTAGGCACCACCATGTTCAACCCCTGCGCCTCGCGGTAGGGAAACGGGGCATCTGGCGGCACAAGCGCCGTATGGGCCCCTGTCAACAGGGCGGGATGCGCAAGGCGCTGTGCCGGCATGATCCATTGTACGCTCCGGTCACTGGCCCGCGCCAGATGCAGCGCACGGGCCAGAAAACCGGGGTCCAGCACCACGTGACCCGACAGGAAGATACTGGTATCACTGTCTTGCGCGGCCAGATGCTGCGCCATCGCGGCGCGGGCCTGCGCGCCCAGAACATCGCCCGACACCCACTGCACGGACAGGGCCGTGCGCAGCGCGTCGGGCAGCGCCACAGGGGCGGCACCAAACACCGTCAGCCAGACCCGCGCGCGGGCATCTTGCGCCGCAAGGCTGGCGGCGAGGGCGGGCAGATCGGTACGTGCGGTGGCCGCCAGATAGACACGCACCCGTGGCGGATCCAAGCCCCCGTCGCCCGAGGCAAAGGCCGTGGCCACATCGCGCAGGAACGCCGCATCATTGCCCGCCCCCGCCAGATCAGGCAGGGCCATGCCCGAGGGATATGGCGGGGGCGGGGCCGCATCGGCCAGCAGCTTGCGAAACGGTCGGCGCAGGACCTTACCCGCCGCATCGGTGCAGGGGTGGCGGGTGTAGTGAAACGGGGTGTTGACGGGCGCGGGCCTGCCGCTGCGGTTCTGCGCATCCCGGACCAGTCCCGCGTAAACCTCGAAGGCCTGCGCAGGCACATCTCCATGATAGCGGATCTGCTCGAGCGCTGCTGCCGCCTCCACCGGCTGCCCGGCCCTGAGCAGCCCCAGAACATGTGCCGCGCGGGCCCATGGATTGCGGGGATTAAAATCCGGCCTGGCCTGTGTGTTCATGTCCAATATAGTCTCAGTCGGGTGCCCCAAAGGTATGCACGCGCCGCTCCCCCCCGGGCAAGGTCTATTTCCGACGCCCGTCTGGAGCCGAAATAAGGGCGAGGATGCGGGGCGGAATTTGGGTCAGGATTTCGCCTGACGCGCACGCACCCAGCCCACGAACGCCTTGTCCGCGGAGCCCAGACGCGGCGCGCCGGTCTGTGTCCACCACTGGTGCCATTCCGCCTCCAGCGCATAGACGTCCTCCATCGGGGCCAGCGCGCGGGCAGCCTCTACGGCATCGGCGCTCAGCACCGGACGCCATCCGGCGACATCAACCACCGCCGCGCGGGTGAAACTGATCAGATCGCCGGGGCGCTCGTACATCTCGTAGTCGGGCAGATTGGCATCCACGATCATCCGCCGCAGGGCCGCGCGAAAGACCCGCACCGGCGCGCTCGATCCCGCCTTTTTGTGCAGCACCGCGACAGAGACCGTCCACTCCGGCTGGCGGCCACAGTGTTTGCGCACCAATTCGTAGATCCGCCGCTCCAGCGGTTTGCGCAGCCGGAAATAATCGCGGCTCAGCGTCAGCACCGATTTATCGAGGACCGCGCGAAACAACCATTCGCTCAGCGTCACGGTCACGCTGATCATCCGCCCGGCCCGCGCGCGGCGCACGATCTCCCAGGCCTCGATGAGGCCAAAGCCACTGGTGGTCTCGACGCCACCGGTGGTCATGTTGGTGACGATGCGCGTGCCCGACAACCGCTCGAACGCCTCGCGCAGGCGCGCATAGGCGTCGCCACTGGTGTCGCGGTTGGTGGCCACCAACAGATCATGCGCCTTGAGATGCAGCACCCGGCTTATGGGGCGGCCGGCGTTCAGGGCCGCCATCAGCTGGCTGACACAATAGATCAGGATGTCCTTGTCGTGAATCGTGGCCCGCCCCTTCACACTGGGGGTCACCTCCACGAATGTATCGTTGTGGGTGTAGTTGAGAATGCGCCGGTCGGGGCGGGTGGAGAGCGAAAAGATCGGATGCTCCATCGTGCCCAGATCATTCTTGGGACTGGCTCCGAAAAAATCGCACAAAAAGAAATCGGACGTCCCCTGCGCCGCGCCTGTTACAGGCTGCTGCATGATATCGTTCCTACCTGTCACAGCCCTTGCGGGCCTACCTGCTGCTCATTGCCCCGGTTGATTGGTGGTTAGGATGACGCTTGGCACGAATCCTACCGGTGTCCGGGTTTCTCAACACCCTAGAGTTATCCACAGCCTGCGTCCACTCCGGTGGTGGCGGCCAACGGGGGATCGGAGTCACGGCAACGGGGGATTGGAATCGCTCTTTCGGGGTTTCAGAGTCGTACTCCCTTTTCAGAGTCGCCCCACAGGCTTTAAGATCAACGGGATATGCGCCACAGTGTTTTGCATAACGCATAAATAACAATAATATAACATCACATTCACACTGAGAGCATTGGCATAGCAGAACTGCACCGTGGTCCTGCGGGTCTGAAGCCGTTAATTTGCTGAGAAAAAGGAGGGAAATCATCGAAAGATAACATGATTTCTTCCATGTGGTGCTTTTTATGGTACAACGGTAAAAACACAGCACATAAAGTCGAGCAGCGCCATGACCCCCTCCCCTACGACCCCTCCCTATTTCAACATAGATCCCGACGAGGCGCGCGTCGCCCTCGGCACGGCGACGACAGTCGAAGGATTTCAGGCCGTGGCGCAATCTTGTGCGCGCGGCCGCGATGATCTGGTGGGGCGCGGGCTGGAAGAGGGCGGCACCCGCAGGTTGCGCCGCTTTTCCACATGGGAAATCACCCGCTATCTGATCCCCGTGGCCCAGGGCCATTTCCGCCGCGTGCTCAAGCAAAACCCCGACCTGCCCCAGGGCCTGTCGGAGACGGAGGGGGGCGCCAAATGGTTCACCCTCGACGAGGTGCTGCGCCTGCGCGCCCATTTTGCCGCCGAAGGGTCCAAGGCGAAAAACTACCTGCCCTACCGCCCCGAAGGACTGCCTGCCAAGATGGTGGCGGTGGCCAATTTCAAAGGCGGCGTGGGCAAGACATCGACAGCCGCCCATCTGGCCATGTCCGCCGCCCTCGACGGCTACCGGGTGCTGGTGATCGATCTCGACAGCCAGGGCTCGATGACCTCGATTTTCGGGGGGCGTGTGGCGGATGAATGGCAAACGGTCTTCCCGCTCATCGCGCGTCACTACGCGCAACATTTGCGGATCGACAACCAGCGCCGCATCGACCGGGGCGATCCCCCCGTGCCGCTCGACGAGACGATGACCGAAGCACTCGACATGCGCGCTACCGATCTGGTGCAGAAAACCCACTGGCCCAATATCGATCTGATCGGCGCCCAGCTCGATCTTTACTGGGCGGAGTTTCAGGTCCCGGTCTGGCGGATGCAGGGGCGCGGCTGGAAGCTGTGGGACGCGCTCGGCGATACGCTGGCCGCAGACGGGATCCTCGATGCCTATGACGTCATTTTCATCGATACGCCCCCTGCCCTCGGCTATCTGACGATCAACGGCCTCACGGCGGCCGATATCCTGCTGGTCCCGCTGGGGGCGTCGTTTCTCGAGTTCGACAGCACGGGGCGGTTTTTCGACATGCTGCACACCACGTTCAAATCCATCGAAGACGGCGAGAACATCGCCGCGCGCGCGCTGGGGCGGGCGGAGCTGTCGTTCCAGTGGGATGCGGTGCGCGCGGTGATCACACGCTACGACGGCGCGCAGCAAGCCGAGCTGGGCGCGCTGATGCAAAGCTACCTCGGCCCGACCCTGTCGCCCCACCGGCAGGGGTTTACCGCCCTCATCGGGCAAGCGGGCGAGCAGGTGCGCGGCATCTACGAGGCCGACTACCGCGATTTTAACCGCGAGACCTATGCCCGCGGGCGCGAGACCTTCGATGAAACCTATGCCGCGTTCAAAACCCTTCTGATCGGCGCCTGGGCCAGCGATGCGGCTGTGGCCCGAGACAAGACACCCCCCCGGACCGCCTCCGATCCGTCGGATCTCACGAAGGTCTGATCGTCCCGGACGAAAGACACGCTCAGCACCAAGGAGGCCCTACGATGGCCAAACGCAAACGCCTGAACCCCCTGCTCTCCTCCGGTGAGGTGCAGGCTCCCCGCGCGCTTGAGACCAAATCCAACCGTGGCACACCGCCCATTACCGGAATCGTGCAGGACGCCGCCAGCACTGCGGCGCTCGAGGAGATGTCGCAGGTGCTGCGCACCGCGCGCGAGGGGGGGCGCATGGTGCTCGAGCTACCCCTCGCCCAGATCCAGATGGATCATCTGGTGCGCGACCGGATCGCGTCGGACCCTCAGGAGCTGGAAGCGTTGGTCACCAGCCTGCGCAGCCGGGGACAGCAGCAGCCGATCGAAGTCGTTGCACTGGGCCCTGAGCGCTACGGATTGATCTCCGGCTGGCGACGCTGCCAGGCACTGGCGCAACTTGCCGCGCAACAGGGTCGGCCCGCGCAGGTTCTGGCCCTGTTGCGACAGCCCAAGGATGCCTCTGATGCCTATCTCGCCATGGTCGAGGAAAACGAGATCCGGGTCGGGCTGAGCTATTACGAGCGCGCGCGCATCGTCTTGCGTGCGGTTGAGCAGGGGGTCTACGACAGTGACAAAACCGCATTACAGACCCTGTTTCAGGGGGGCAGTCGGGCCAAACGGTCCAAGATCGGCAGCTTCACCCATATCGTGCGCGCGCTCGACGGGGCCCTGCGCCATCCTGCGATGATCTCGGAGCGGTCAGGGCTGGCGCTGGCCCGGCGTCTCGAGGATGAACCGGAATTTGCCGCCGCGTTGAGTGCGCAGCTACAGCGTGATGCGCCCGCAACCGCCGAGGCGGAACGCGCAATATTAGAGACTGCCGTAGCGCGCTCTGCCCCCGCACAGACGCGTGGCAAGATGCAACAGGACCCGGAAGACCAGCGCGCGCGCGCCAGGACACCCGCCGCGTCGCAGGAGCCTGTGGCTCACGCAGAGCAGGCGCAATCAAAACCGGCCCAGATGAAGCCGAGGAAGATCGGCACTGCCGTCTGGATGCAGGAGAACGCCGATGGCAGCATCACCCTCAGCGGTGACGGCCTGACCAAAGCCCGCCGCGACAGTCTTTTGCGGTGGATTTCGACCAACCTTTAAAAATTTGATCGATTGGTCAAATGTTTCGCGTGCGAAACACTCACGCTCCCGCCGATTGTACCAAGTGACTTGTGGCCTTGCATGGGCCTGCGTACATCACGGGGGTGGCCCTAACAGCGTGAAAGCCCCGACATGTCCGAACCAACTCTGCAACGCGATAAGATCCTCGCAACCGCGACCGGCGTGCTGGAGCATGAGGGCCAGGCCCTTGTGCGCCTGGCGGCAAACCTTCCCGATGATTTCGTCGCCGCGGTTGAGAAGATCCTGACGGTACAGGGGCGCATTATCCTGTCGGGCATCGGCAAGTCGGGCCATATCGCGCGCAAGATCGCCTCGACACTGGCGTCCACCGGCACGCCTGCCTATTTTGTGCACCCCGCCGAGGCGAGCCATGGCGATCTGGGGATGATCCGGCAGGATGATCTGTGCATCCTGCTGTCCAACTCCGGCGAAACCTCCGAGCTGGGGGATCTGATCAATCACACGCGGCGGTTCGGGATTCCGATGATCGGCATGAGCAGTAAATCCGATAGCACCTTGATGCGTGCCGCCGATTTGCAGCTACTGCTGCCGCAGGAAGCCGAGGCGGGCAGCGGCATCGCGCCCACCACCTCCACCACGCTGGCGCTGGCGCTTGGGGATGCGCTTGCCATGGCGCTGATGGAGCAGCGCGGGTTTCTGCCTGCGCAGTTCCGCACCTATCATCCGGGGGGCAAGTTGGGGGCGCAATTGGCACTGGTGCACCAGCTGATGCACGGCCCCGAAGCAATGGCCGTGGTGGCCCCTGATACGGATATGCAGGAGACGATGCTCAAGATGGGTGAAAAGGGCTTCGGCCTTGCCTGTGTGATCGAGGACGGCAAACTGCTTGGGGTCATCTCGGACGGGGATTTGCGACGCAACATTCAGCATCTCAACAGCAGATCCGCCGGTGAGGTGGCAACACGCGCGCCCAAGACGGTGCCGACCGACATGATGGCGGCCAAAGCGCTGGCGGTGATGAACACCAACAAGATCACGGTATTGGTTGTGGTGGACGGCACGGGCGCGCCCGTGGGCCTGTTGCGGGTCAACGACTGTTTGCGTGCGGGAGTGGCATGATGAGAACCGTAATCGTTATCCCCGCCCGGTACGCCTCGACGCGCTATCCGGGCAAGCCATTGGTGATGCTGCGCGACCGTGAGGGTGTGGCCAAATCCCTGATCCAGCGCAGCTGGGAGGCGGCGATGGCCGTGCGCGGGGCGGATGCCGTCTATGTCGCCACCGACGATGACCGCATTCGCGCGGCGGCACAGGCGTTCGGCGCGCAGGTGATCATGACTTCGGAGACCTGTGAGAACGGTACCGCGCGCTGTGCAGAGGCAGCGCTGGCGGGCCGGTTCAAAGCCGATCTGGTGGTCAATCTGCAAGGGGATGCGCCCCTGACGCCGGCCTGGTTTGTCGAGGATCTGATCGCCGCGATGGCCGCGTCCCCCGAGGCGGGGGTGGCCACGCCGGTCGTGCAGTGTGATGCCCAGACCTACGCCCATTTCCGTGCGGACCGTGCGGCGGGCCTTGTCGGGGGCACCACGGCCGTTTTCGACGCGCGGCACCGCGCGCTTTATTTCAGCAAGGAAGTTTTGCCCTATATCCATCCCGACAAGGCGGCGGATGCCGCGGGCGAGGTGTTTCACCATGTGGGGCTGTATGCCTACCGCCCCGCCGCATTGGCCCAATACGCAAGCTGGCCCGAAGGGCGGCTGGAGCGGCACGAGGGGCTGGAGCAGCTGCGGTTTCTGGAGAACGGCGTGGATGTCCTGTGCGTCGAGGTCGAAGGGCGCGGGCGCATCTTCTGGGAGCTGAACAACCCCGGCGATGTCGCACGGATCGAGAGTATTCTGAACGCGGCGTAATGGGGGGCGGGCAGGCTCACAGCTTGCCCAGCACCGCCGCGAGCCACAATGCCGCCGTGCTCGCAAAGCTTTGGCGGTAGAGTCTGAGGCGCTGCAGCAGCACCAGCCGCGCCAGCACCCCGCGCGCAGGCAGGCTTCCGAAGCCTGACAGGATTTCCCGGTTCTGCACGCTGAGCATCTCGGCAGTCGTATTCAGTGCGGCTACGTTGATGCGGTTCCAGTCGCGAAAATCACCCTGTAGCAATTGGCGGATGCGCTTGATCCTGGCGCGCCAGGTATCATTCGCCCCGATCTCGTTGCCCGCGTGCTGCCGGTAGAGCAGGGCAGGCGTGTCGTCATGCACCACAATCCCCCCTGCCCCGGTGATCAGCTGGTAGACCCACCAATCATGTACCACGACCCCGCCCACCCGCGTCGCGGCTTCAAGCACAAGCGCGCTGGCGGCGGGGTTGAGCAGGATCGTATTGCCCGAAGCGATGTTCTGGACCAATGCATTGCGAAACCCCGGCGGGCGCGGACGCGGTGCAGACAGGCGCCGCTTGTCCATCTGGGGGTCCATGATCCAAGTGCGGGCACAATAGAAGGCAGGCACCTCTGCGGGGTGCCCCTGCACGGCTGCCTGCGCGCGCGCCAGCTTATCCTCGATCCAGATGTCGTCCTGATCGCAAAAGGCGATCCAGCCCGGTGTGCGGGCCTGCGCGCCCAGATGCCGCAGCAGCGACATGAAATTCTCCGCAGCACCCCGTTGCGGCCCGTCGATGATCTCCAGCACGGGTCCATGCGCGGCAGCCCAGCGGTCTGCGGTCTGCTCCAGCACGGCCCTGCTGTCATCGCTTGAGCCGTCATCGCTCGCGATGAGGCGCCAGTCCGTATGGGTCTGAGCTTCTATGCTGTCGAGCTGGGCGCCCAGATGGGCTGCGCCGTTGTAGACAGCCATCAGCACCGTGATGTCCGTAGCGCTGTGCAAAGAGGGGGCAGGAGCAGGCACGATGGGTGTCCTTACAGAACAAATAGTCTCTAAAACTCTATTTTGTGACTATGTTACAGGTTTCAGACGGGGCTTGCGTGGGCCTTACGTGGCGCGCTCCGCGTACGTCCAGGCATGGCGCACGATCTGGTCGATGTCGCTGTGGTTCGCACGCCACTCCAGCAGGTCGTGGGCTGTCTGCGGATCGGCCACGAGGGTGGCGGGATCACCGGGCCTGCGGGCGGTCTCGATCACCTCGAAGGCGCGCCCGGACACTTTCTTCACGGCATCGATCACTTCGCGCACGCTCAACCCCGCGCCGGTGCCGAGGTTGACAGGGCGGAACATCGGCGCGGGGGCCGCATAGAGATGATCGACGGCGGCCACATGGCCGGTCGCAAGGTCGCACACATGGATGTAATCGCGGATGCAGGTGCCGTCGGGGGTGTCGTAATCGGTGCCGTAGATTTTGATATGGGGGCGAACACCGCGCGCGGCCTCGATCACGAGGGGGATGAGATGGGTCTCGGGGTTGTGGCGCTCCCCGGTGCGGCCCTCGGGATCGGCACCGCAGGCGTTGAAATAACGCAGCGCGATCGCATGCAGCCCATGGGCCGCCACGCAACTCTCCAGCACCGTCTCGACCATTGCCTTGCTGTCGCCATAAGGGTTGATGGGACTGCGCGGCAGATCTTCGCTGAGCGCCCCCGTACCGGTCTGGTTGCCGTAAACCGCAGCGGTCGAGGAAAAGACGAGGCGTGTCACATCGGCCGCTTGCATCGCGCGCAGCAACGACAGGGTGCCCGACAGGTTGTTCTCGAAAAAGGGCAGGGGCGTGACCACCGATTGTCCCGCCTCGATCAGGGCCGCGAAATGCACGACGCATCCGATGTCGAACTCCCGCAGGACCTGTTCCAGCTTTTGAGTATCGGCCAGATCGCCCTCGACAAGATGCGTGCCGAAACAGACATCGCGGTGGCCCGCGGAGAAATTGTCGTAGACCACGGTGGTATAGCCTGCCGCATTCAGGGCCAGCGTGGTGTGGGACCCGATATAGCCGGCCCCCCCGACGACGAGAACATTCTTGTGTAATGACATGGGGCAGGCTGCTCCTTGGGGTCGCACGGGGATTTGGCGTGCCGTCTCTCTATAGGGACCGCTTTTGCCATTTAATGCCGTGTGGTCCAAGAGAGAATTTGCGCGCCTCCCGCCCTGACCCTGGAGCGGGCGGGCCGGGCAGGTGTCGCGGTGGTGTACACTGCACGGCCAGCCGTGCAATCTGAGGCACGAATCCCGGATCTGCAAAAGGCCCGGATCTGCAAAAGGATAGACAGTGCCGCCACCTCTTGCCGATATTGCCCAGGACGTCGTGGCGGGCTTTGCCTATCGGTTGACCCTGTCCGTGCAGATCGATGGCCCCGGTGACAAACATCCCGCTTTGGTGTGTTTCGCCTTCCTCGACGACGCCGGTGCCGTGCTGGCAGCGCCGCCCGAGGCGCAGGGCACACGCTTTCTCACGTCGGATATTTTTGGCGATTATCTCTATATCGGCAGGCCGGCAAAGGCGGGGCTAGTGGATGTCGATATCGTGTTCGTGCCACCGCCCGGATGCACGCGTGTGGCGCTGGCGCTGCACCAATGGCGGGCCCAGACGGTGCGGGTGCGGCAGGCCATGCGCCTGACGCCCGCCGATCCGCAGACCGCCGAGGCCATCGCCGACATCGAGATCGCCGACAAGCTTATCGTGTCTTGCGATCATGATGTGGTGGCGGGCGAAAGCTATGATGTGCAGTTCGCCTTTTCCGGGCAGACCCCGCTGGAAGATCGTGGCATCCTCATGGCGGTGCGGTTCTTTTGTGCGGATGGCGCACGCATCGCGCCGCCGGACAATCTGCCGGTCTCCGGTCTGGCGGGTGCATTCCGCTACGTCAGCCCCGCGCAGGCCCCGATGACAGGGCTTGCCAGTGTCGCAGCGCCGGCAGGGGCCGTGCGCATGCATCTGCGGATCCTGCGCTGGAAACAGACGGCGGATTGGGGTGTGGATGAGGTGCGGCTGGTCTGGTTGGGCGGCCCCGACAAGGTTGTGGCGCAGGGGTGGCTCGATCTGCCGACCGAGGAAGGTCCCGTGGCAGTGCATGCGCGGATCACGGCGTTGGGTGGCATGGGCACGCTGCTGGGCGCGGTGCATCTGCTGTTCGAGGATGCCGCCGGCCAGCCGCTGCTTGCGCAGGCGGATAACATGTCGCGGTCGGACCGGTTCATGAACCATGTGCCGCTCCGCCCCCCCTCACGCCATATGATGGCGCAGGACGGCAGCTTTGCCATTGCGCGTCATTTCACACCGCCGGCCGGGGCGGTGCGTCTGGGCTGGCGTCTGCTCGATCCCGAAGGGGAATGGCAGCTTGATATGCGCCAAACCCCAATTGTAGAGCCTTTCTCACCTCAGCCCAAAGGCCAGATGGCCGCCCTTCCTGCCGCCGCACTTTGGTGTGACCCTGCGCTGGAGGCGTCGGTCGCGGGCGCGTTGCAAGAAGCGGTGCCGGTGTCTGCCCTGTGGGAAGGCACCGCGCTGGGACAGGTGGATTTGCTGGGGGCGGCGCTGAGTGCGGTGCGCTCCGGTGACTGGGTCGCGCTATGCGCTGTGTTGGATGGTGTGCCACCCCAGGTGTTGATCTGTCCGCAATATTTTGATGCCGAGCACCGGCTGTTGCCGGATGCCGTGGGGCCGGGCTGTGCGCGGGTCGGCCTGTTGCCGCCTGCGCGCGATGTGCCTTTGCCCGTCGGGGAGTGGGGGGCAGATGCATGCCCCCTGCGCAGCTGTTTTCAGGTCCCGCAAGGTGCGGCCTACGGGGTCTTCGCGCTGGTTGCCGTCGGCACGCAGACAGTGCCTGCGCTGTCCGGGCTGTGCATGGCACAGGTGGCCCCCGATACGGTGTGTGACGGCTTTGATGTGGCCACCATGTCGGTGTCGCACCTGCGCGCCGCACAACAACTCGCCGATCTGACTGACCAGATCGTGCTGGCGCAGGCGGTGCGCCGCGCGCTGGCGGTACAGGCCCCGCCGGATCAAAAGACCGACGCCACATCTGCCGATCAGGTGTCGAAGCCGCTTGGGGCAGGGTGGCTGCCTGTCGTGGGGCGCGCGGTGCCGCCGCAAGTGGCAAAGGTGGGGCGCCCGCTCTATTTGGTGGCGCAGGAGGTGGAGGAGACCGCCCGCGCGCTGTTGGAGGCGCTGGTCCGGAGCGGGCAGATGCCCGCGCTGTGGCGTGCGCCCGCATATCGCACGGCAGGCCTGCCCCGCGCAGGTGAAGGGGTGTCGCGCGACACGCCCCGGGACGGGGTCCACGGCACAGAGCACGAAGGCTTGCATATCCTGCAAACCGTGGCCGCAGGATTTGACCGCGCGGGCATCGGCGCCGCGGACAGGCTGACCTTCGATGCGGCCTATGTGCAGGCGGCAATGCGGCTGCATGGGGCGGGTCTGTTGCATGTGAGCGGCGGAATGGACGAGATGCTGGTGGCGCGCGCCGTGGCGCAGGCGCAGGGCGTGCCGCTGGTCTGTGAGGTGGTGGAGCTGGTACAGGCTGCGGACGGCACGCTTGCGCGGCTACGCCATGCCCGCCTGCTGGAGTGTCTGCGCGCCGCCGATGCGGTGCTGGCCCCCTTGGCCCTGCACGAGGGGTTGTGCGCCCAAGGGGTGAGTGCGGGTGCGGTGGTGGTATTGGACGCCCAAGACCCTGTACAGAGCCACATCGCCGCCCATGACCACGCCCGTTCACGCCATGACGCACCCCAAGAGGAAGAGACCTGATGGCCCTGCCGCTGCCCCTGATCGAGGCGCATAGCGCCAGCCGCCAACTGGCCGCGCTGTGGCAGACCCGACAGCGCAGTGCCCATGTGCCGCCGGACCGCGCGCCGGTGCTGATGCTGGCCCTGCCGCCGGCCTGGGAGAACCGTTTTCAGGTGCTGCTCTATAGTCGTGCGGCGGCGCATGGCGTGGCGGTTGCGGGGGTGCGCCACCCCGACGATCTGGCCCATATCTCATGGCCGGGGCCTGTGGTGCTGCATGCGCATTGGTTTGCCTCCGTGTTCAACACCGCGCTGTCGGAGGCGGATGCGACCATGCGCCTGCACAAGGCGATCGCCGCGATCGAGGCCTTCGCCGCGCGTACGGGCGCGCGCCTGTTGTGGACTGCGCACAACGTCTTTCCCCACGGCAACTGGTTTGCGCAGACGTATATGACCCTCCGGCGCTGGATCTTCGAGCGGTTCGACCTGCTGCACGTGATGGACGACAGCCATGTGGCCGTGCTGGAACAGGCCTTTGGCCGCGCCGCGCCGCCGACGTTTTGCGCCCCCCATATGACCTATCACGGCGCGGTGCCCAACAGCATCGACAGTGCCACCGCACGGGCGCATTTCGGCATTGCGCGCGATGCTTTCGTCTTTGGCGCATTCGGCTCCTTGCAGCGCTATAAAAACCTCGACCGGCTGCTGGCGCTGGTGTGCGAGATGGCGGATGTGATGCCGGACCGGCCGCTGGCGGCGCTGGTGGGCGGGGTGCCTGCGGATGCAGATCTCGCCCGCGCCTTGGTGGCGCGGTTCGGGGATGATCCGCGCATCACCCTGCTGCCCCGCATGATCGAGGATGCCGAAATCCAGTATCTGCATCACGGGGCGGATGTGATGGTGATGCCTTACCGCGACACGCTCAATTCGGGGGCAGCCCTGATGGCTGCGACGTTTGGGCGTCCCTTTGTGATGCCGCAGTCACCGGGTACACGAGCGCTGGAGCCGCTGGGCGCACGGCTCTATGATCCTGCCGCGCCGGACGGGCTGCGCGGCGCGCTGGAGCGGTGTCTGGTGGGGGGCGATACGCCCGCGCCTTCGGCGTCTACCCTGGCCGCCTGCGCGCCGCATCATGTATCCGAGATGTTCATGACGGCCGCGCTCAAAGGTCTCTAACAAATAGTTTAGAGACGATATTTAGAGGTGATATTTAAAGACGAGGAAAACACTCCAGCGCGGCTATTCGCGCACCAGCATCACGTCGTTATAGAGCATCGTCTGCAACGCCATATAGCGGAACTTGAACGGGTGGTTCAGGCAGGTCTCGTGCACCGCGCGCGCCACGCCACAGTGAAACATCGTCGCCGGCGACCATACGGCATAATCGTTGAAGATCAGCACACCGCTTTCCTTGAGCTTGGGCAGGGAGGCCTCGACGTCCTTCATTACCCCCTCGTAGGCGTGATCCCCGTCGATATAGATCATGTCGAAGTGATCATCGGGCATCTTGGCCATATTGGCGGAGCTGTCGCCCACATGGGTCGTTACACGGCCCGTCTCCTCGTCCAGATGCTTGCGGATTTCGGGGTTCACCAGGCGGCTGATATCGATGTCGAACAGGTGCAGCTTGTCGGGGACACATCGTTTGAGGATCTCGAGCGAAAAATCACCACGGTCCACACCGATCTCCGCCATCACCCCGCCTTTGCGGATCTTGTGCAACAGCTCGAACCGGTTGGGCAGCATCTGGCAATCGGCCAGCTTGGCGGTGGGCAATTCGGGGGCGGGATGGTGGTAGCGGCCTTTCTGTTTGCGGAACGCCCCCAGCTTTTTGGCAAACGCGCGCCGGGCGGCTTCCACCTCTTCAAAGGTCACTGTGGGATCGGTCGGTTTCATAGATCGCGTCTTTCAAAGAGTAAAAAAGGTCCGGGTGAAGTGTTTGACGTCATGCTGTTCGACACGGTGTGCCATATCTGCACGGGCTTGCGCCAGTGTTTGCGTGTCCTGATCCGCAAAGGCGCGCAGACCCTCAATGGCGTCTGTCATGTCGGCATGCACGAAAGGCGCAAACAGTCCCTGCGCACCGGGCCAGTCATGGACCACCGGATAACACCCGGCGGCCATCCCCTCCAGCACGGAGGTATGGCACCCTTCGGTGTCCGAGCTTGACAGGATCGTGCCGATGCCGCGGTACCACTCCTCCATATCGCTGCCCGGCAGATCGAAGCGCACGGCGGTGGCCAGACCGGGGTCCGAGAAAATCCGCTCGAACACCGCCTCGAACCGGCTGCGGTCCTCTTCGCGGTTGTTCCAGACCCAGTCGATCTCCCAAGGCATGACGCTGCGCACGGCAAGGGTGTAGCGGGGATCGGTGCGGTGCAGCGCAGCAAAGAAATCGATCGCGCGGTCAAAGCGTTTATGATCGAACGGATTGATCCCCACCAGCCCGCAGGTGAATTGCGCCTGCGCCAGCTTGGGGCGCTGCAACGCGTCCCAGTCGATATATTGCGGCAGCACATGGATGATCGCGGGATCGACGCCGAACCGCGTCGCCATCAGATCGCGGAAATGCTCCGACACCACGATCAGCGCATCGACCGCCCCCCAGTTGACGCGCTCGGGGAAATCGCGGAACGCCTCGAAGCGGTGCAGCCGGATGATGAGCCGCGTGCCCTCACGCTTGTTCTGGCTGTGCCAGACCGCGTTCTCGCAGCACCATTCGCACAGCACCGTATCGACACTGTCGGGCACGACCAGTTTGCTTTTGGGCTTGGTGGTGGAGGCCCAGTATTGCCAGCCCATGCTCACCAGCGCGTCACCGCGCAGATAGTCGGAAAACTGGCGCAGGAATTTGGGCTCATGTGTGGCGATCATCACATGGCGCGCGCGCTCGGTGAGGGCGAGGTCCTCGGGCCGTCCGCGGATCGCGGTGGCCAGCCGGTCCGACAGTGCCTCGGCGGCGAAACCGTCCGCGATGCGCGCGATGGCGGCGCGCGCGCGAGCATGATCGGGGCTGTTCTTGGTGGCCAAGATCTCCAGCACCCGGGCGGGAATATCCTCACGGGCGATGTCGATGTAATAGGGGTAGTCCGCACCGAACAGCGCCCGGTTGAGCGCGTTGTCATTGAGGATCGGAGCGACGCCCAGGGTGCAGAACTCGACGATCTTGGTCGAGATCTCGATCACGTCGTCATAGCGGTCATGGCGCAGGCAATAGGCGAAATCGGCGCGGCCCATGCGCGCCTTGGCCTCGGCATGCGGCACATTGGTGACCAGATCGACGCCGGTGATGGCGCCTGCGGCCAGATCGGCGCGAAACCTGTCCATGCGTTTGAAAAACGCGCGAAAGCGCGGGCGGTAAGTGTCTTTGCCCGCGATCAGGCTGACGGCCAGACCGGGCGTGCCCCCCACGCCCGCGCAGATGTCCAGCAGCCAGTCCATGCCGTAATGCAGATCGATCTTGCCCGAATAACACAGCACGGATCTCTCCGGCCTGCGCAGATCCTCTTGTTTAGTGTCTGATTGAAAGACGATGGGCGGCACCACGTGCACCACATGGGCGGGATAGTCGCTCAGGCTTTCCAGGGCGGTCTTGGCGGTGTCGCTTTGCACCACCAGCGGCATGCGCGTGGCGCGGCCCTGGCGCACCCACTCCGCCTCGTCCTGCGCCAGATCGGGGATCGCGCTGGGGGCATAGCCTATGAGGCGCGGGGCCACCTCGCGCGAGGACAAAAGCTCTTCGAGGTAGGCGGTGCCGCGCACGAAGATGCGGTCGAACCGGCCCGCGCGCTGCTCCCAGTCACTCAATGTGGCCAAAATCGTCTCTACGCTTAGCTTTTCGGCGCCGCTTTGCGCCTGTCCGGCCATCTCGGCAGGGTCTACGATGCGAATGTTGTCGGGCACCTCATCGGCCAGCACCCGGTCGGTCAGCGGGTGGCTCAGCAGCAGGGTCACATCGAGATCGGGTTGCAGCGCCAAAAGTTTGCACACGTTGAGCAGCCAGATCGTCGAGCCGTCGATGAGGTTGAAGTTCTGTTCGGCCAATACCGCGATCTTCATGGAAGGATCTCCTCAAAGAGCTGTGCGACGGTGCGGAACAGGGGCGCGGCCGAGCGCTGTACCGGGCCGGTGACATGGCACTGCCAGCCGCGCTGCTGTGCGACGCGCGTGGCCTCCATGATCAGGCGGTTGAGCCGCATGTCGTCGATCGACCACAGCCCGTCCCATTCACCGCCCCGCTGCGCCGTGAGCGCGGGCCAGTCGATGACAAAGACGCCGGGCGCGCGGGTGGCAAGTTCTGCCAGGATGTTGCCGCGGGTCAGCTGCACGCGCCTGTCCGCATCATAGCGCGGATCCGGTTGGGCTGCGGCGGGGCCCAGGTAGGCCAACGTGCCGCGCTGCTGGCCCAGGGTCACCTGCGGCAGGCGCGCGGTGTCAAAGCCGCCGATGCCGTGTGCGTGCGACGCGTCGGTGCCGGTACCCGCCTCCTGCATGCCCTGCCGCAGCTGTTGGGCCTGAAGGCTTTGCGCTTCGCCCTGCAACAGGCGCGACAGGGGCCGCACGCGGTGGCTCCACCGCAGCGCAGGGCGCACCGGCGGCAAGGCGCGTGCACCGGAACGGACGGCGGGGGCCTGCGCAAATATCCCCTCGAGCACCTGGCCAAGCGCGTCGACATCCCCTTGCGCAAACAGCTTTGCACCGATTTCGCGGGCGACCTCATCCAGCGGCGGCATATCCGTCATCACGACAGGCACACCGTAGCTGGCGGCACTATAGGGTTTGAGGGGGGCCACGACCTGGGTCATCTCCGAGCGGTGGCGCGGCATGACGAAAGCATCCAGCAGCGCGTAATAGCTGCCGATGCGCGATTGGGGTTGCTGGCGCACGAAATGCAGATGCTCGGAAACGCCCAGCCTTTGAGCCTGCGCGCGCAGTGCCGCGGTGCCGTCACCGGCGCCCTCCACCAGCCCTTTGGGCGCGTCCGATCCGACGATCAGTGCGGCGGCGTCTATCCCGCGCGCGCGCAGGGCTGCGGTGACCTGCACCAGCGTCTCCAGCCCCTCATATCCCGACAGCGACCCGACATAGCCCAGCACATGCCGGGCCGTGATCTCAAGGCTCTCGCGGGTGATCTTCGGGTCCAGGGCGCGGGGGGGCGACACGCCGTTGGGCATCAGATGAATTTTGTCGCCGGGCACGCCACGGGTGACCATCTCGGCCTTCATTGCGGCGTTGAGGGTGAAAACGGCGCGGGCGTCGCGGGCGATGCGGGTCTCGTATTCGCGGCTGCGCGTGGCCCTGATCTGGTCTTCGGCGCTCACGGGGGGGGCGTCCGCCTGACGCGCCATATCCCAAAACCCGCGCTGCTCGTAGAAAAATGCACAGCCGTAGCGGCGGGCGGCGTTCTGCGCAGGCTCTGCGTTCTCCCAATTCGATGCGGCGATGACCGCGCCGGGCCGAAACACCTCGAAGGCATCGGTCAGCCGCTGCTCCGCCGCACGCAGCTGCGCGCGCAGCGACATGCCCGCCTCGCCCATCGGCAGGAAGATATAGCGCACCCCGTCGATCCACTGGTCCAGGGGGATAGCGCGCGCCGGATCGAACCCCTCGATGCTCCAGGGGCGGCCCGGTTTGCTGATCACGATGACATCATGGCCCAGCTCGGCCAGCGCACAGGCCACCGCATGGCTGCGCACGGCATAGCCGTTGCTGGAATACGGCAGGCCGTGGCTGACCACATAGGCCACCCGCGCGGGCAGGGGGGCAAGGGCCATGTCAGATATTCCTCGGGGTGCTGTCGGTGGGCATGCCGGGACGGATCGACCGCTGCTCATACCAGCCCGCGCGCAGATAATGGACCAGTGGGTTCAGGCCATGCGCCGTAATATCGGGATAGAGCGACACATAATGCGCGGTGTCGAAATGGGGTCCGGGGTTGCGCAGCTCCGTGAGGGCGGTTGCCAGAAAATGGCGCAGCGGGTCCGCCCCCGCCGCGGCGACGTCGGGATAGCTGTGCAGATACCACGCCGGATCGAACAGGCCTGAGCCGGCCACCAGCGCACGCTCATAGCGGCGGCGCAGAACGGGCACCGCGCGGCGCAGCGCCCGCATGAGCCTCCCTGAGGGCGCTGGAATCTGGCAGATGACGGGCTGCTGAGCGCGCAATTGCGTGTTGGCCTGCTCTTGCGCGAGACGGGCGAGGTAGTGTGTTTCGAGCTGTGTCTGCATCTGCTGGGAGACGGAACCGGCTGGGGGGATCTGCGCTGGGGAAGAGGGCATGAAAGATTGGCCTAGCAGAATGAACTGGACCTCCGTGCGACAAAGAGGTCATTAAATACGCAGAGTTAAATGACCCAGTTTGAAGGTTGATGTAAAGACGCATCCTTGGATTGGCCCAGTGCGACGGAGATTTACCAAAGTGCCCCGCCCGCGTGCCCATCACTTCGACCCCGAGGGCTATTTGCAGCTTTATGCGGATGTGGCCCGCTCCGGTATGGATCCGCTGCATCATTATTTGCGCTATGGGCAGGCGGAGGGCCGCCTGCCTGGGATGTTGACGGCCCCTTTGCGGGCGCGCGATTTGTCTTTGGGTGTGCTGGTGGGCGGCCTCGCCACGCTGGAGGAGATGGCGCGCAGCCATTCCTGCCCCGCCGAGCGGGTCAGCGCCGCCCATGCCGCCGCCGATGCCCATGCGCAGGCGGGCCGTTGGGCGCAGGCCCATGCGTTGTTGCAGCCGCTGCCTGCAGATACGGATATTGCGGGCGCCTTCGGGCAGGCGAACCCGCTGCTGCTGGCCGTGGAGGCGGCCTTGGATCAGGGCGATACCGCGCGGGCGCAGGTGTTGTGCGCCGCCGCGCGCGCGGCGTTGGGGCGCAAGCCTGATCTGATGCTGGCGCAGGCCAATCTGGCGCTGGCGCAGCCGGATGGCGCCGCAGGCTGGCACAAGGCCCTGCGCGGGCTTTATCTGAAAAAGGGTCTCATGGCTCCCTATATAGACCCTAACAAAGGGGGTTTTCCGCTGTTTGACCGGCTGGGCGCGCGCAGGCTGATGCTGCGTGGCCGTCTGGCCGGCCCGTTGGTCAGCGTCATCATGCCCGCGCGCAACGCCGCCGCAACCATCGAGACGGCGCTGCACAGTCTTTCGAGGCAAAGCTGGCAGCGGCTGGAAATTCTGGTGATCGACAACGGCTCGACCGATGCGACGGCGGCGGTGGTGGCGCGCCTGGCGCAGCAGGACACGCGCATTCGCCTCATCGACGGCAGCGCGGAGCCGGGCGCTTACGGCGCGCGCAATCTGGGGCTGGCGCAGGCGACCGGCGCCGTGATCACCGTGCTGGATGCCGATGACTGGGCGCATCCCGCCCGCATCCTGCGCCAACTGTCTGCCTTGCGCCGCCGCCCGGCGAGCTTGTCGCATTGGGTGCGCGCCCGCCCCGATCTGCGGATCACGCGCTGGTGGCAGGGCAAGGGGCTGATCCATCCCAATATCTCGTCCTTGATGATCCGCCGCGAGGTTGTGAACCGCCTGGGCTTTTGGGACCGGGTGCGCGCGGGCGCGGACAGTGAATATCTTGACCGGTTGCGGGCGGTTTACGGGCCCGACGCCGTGGCGCTGGTGTATTCGGACCTGCCGCTTTCCTTCGGGCGCAGCGATACGGGCTCTCTCACAGGCGGGGGGCGCACCGCGATTGCCACATTGCACAGCGGTGCGCGGCGCGACTATGTGCAGGCGGCCGCGCGCTGGCACGCGCGGATGGCGGATGATCTGCCGGTGCCGCGCGTGCCCGCACGTCGACTTTTCGACGTGCCTGCCGCGCTGGGGCAGGGGGACCCTGCCGCGGTGCCGCTGCCGACAGAGCAGTTGGGGCGGGAGGGTCTCTTCGACGCAGACTGGTATCTGCGCAGCTATGCAGACGTGCGTGCGGCGGGGACCGATCCGCTGTCCCACTACCTCGCCATGGGTGCGGCAGAGGGGCGCGACCCGCAGGCGGGGTTCTCCACGACCGGCTATGCTCGCCACCACGACATCACTCCGGCGCAGGCTCTGCTGCACTGGCAGGCGGCAGAGGCCGCGCCGGACGGGGCGCCGTTACCGGTGCTGGAAGGCGCTTTGACGGGCAGTGCGGAGACGCGGCGCATTCTGTTTTTCGGCCACCAGTGTCGTGCGGCCCTTTTCGGGGCCGAGCGCAGCCTGCTCGACATGCTCGACCGCAGCATCGAGGCGGGCTGCCTGCCGTCTGTGGTGCTGCCGCATATGATGAACGAGAGCTATCTGGATGCTGTGCTGGCGCGCACGCATAGGGTGTATATCAGACCCTATGCATGGCTTTATGGCGGTGTGCCGACGCCGGAGGCGACTGTGCAGGTTTTGCGGGAGGTGATCGCGCAGAGTGGCGCCGTGGCGGTGCATGTGAACACGGGCGTGCTGGAGGCGCCCTGTCTTGCGGCGCGCGCCCAAGGCGTGCCGGTCACGCTGCATCTGCGCGAATTGCCGCAAAGCGATCCGCAGCTGTGTCTGGGGCTGGGCCTGCGCGCGGAGGATCTGCGTGCGCATCTGTTGACGCTGGGTACGCGGTTTGTGGCCAACTCCCAAGCGGTGGCCGACTGGCTGACAGCGCCGGAAGATCAGACCCTAATTGTACATAACAGTGTCGATCAAAGCCTGTTTGATCTGCCGTTTGGTCCAGCGTCGGGTCCGCCCCGCGACCCTCCCGTACGCTTGCGTGTGGCCCTGATCGGCAGCCTCACCCGGCGCAAGGGGGTGGCGGATTTCGCCACCCTTGCGCGGCTGGCCGACGCGGCTGGGGTGGCGGCGGATTTCGTGATGATCGGCGACGAGAGCGCAGACGTGCAGGCGCTGGGGCCGCTGCCGGGTACCCTGCGCCATTTGGGATATATGGCAGAGCCTGCGGCGGCGATGGCGCAGGCGGATGTGGTCGTCAGCCTGAGCAAGATCGCCGAGAGTTTCGGGCGCACGGTGCTGGAGGCGATGGCGGCAGGGCGTCCGGTGATCTGTTACGCGCGCGGCACCCCGCCCGAGCTTGTTGGACACGACGGGCGTGCGGGTGCGGTTGTGGCCGCAGATGATCCCGGAGCGGTTTTGGAGGCTTTGACCGCGCTCGCAGCACCCGGTGTGCTGGCGCAGGCGGGTGCGGCGGCGCGCCTGCGCGCGCGCGATATCGTGCAGGCCGCCCATGCGGCCGCCCGTGACGTTTATGCCCCCCACTGACACAGCCCACCGCGCGCGATGCCCGGTTTTGCGTTGCAATCCGGGACTGATCGGGTATCGACACTGTTGCATTGTATGACATTTTTGGCGCTCTGGGGCGAATTGGAGATGATTTGAAAATTCTCGTTGTATTCGGCACGCGTCCCGAAGCGATCAAAATGGCCCCTGTCGTGCAACAACTCAAACAGACGCCGGGGCTGGCCGTTCATGTTTGTGTCACGGCCCAGCACCGCGAGATGCTGGACCAGGTGCTGGCGCTGTTCGGGATCGTGCCCGACTTTGACCTCAACATCATGAAGCCGGGGCAGGACCTGACCGATATCACCTCCAACATCCTGCTGGCGATGAAGGATATTCTGGCGCAGGGGCGCTATGACCGCCTTTTGGTGCACGGCGATACCACGACCACCATGGCCGCCGCCCTGGCCGCGTTTTATGCACAGGTGCCCGTGGGCCATGTGGAGGCGGGGCTGCGCACCGGCGATATCACGGCCCCCTGGCCCGAAGAGATGAACCGCCGTGTGGTGGGCCGCATCGCGGATCTGCATTTCGCCCCGACGCAAACGGCCCATGATGCCCTGCGCGCCGAGAACGTGTCCGAGCACGACATCCACATCACCGGCAATACCGTGATCGATGCCTTGCAGCAGATCGTGCAGCGGTTTGACGCCGACACTACGCTGGACGCGCAGATGCGCAGCCAGTTCCATATGATCGACCCCGCGCGCCGGATGATCCTCGTGACCGGCCACCGCCGCGAGAATTTTGGCCAGGGGTTCGAGGATATCTGTACCGCGCTGCGCGATGTCGCCGCCCAGAGCGATGTGCAGATCGTCTATCCCGTGCACCTCAACCCCAATGTGCAGGGGCCGGTGCACCGTATTTTGGGCGACAGCGCGGATGTGCATCTGATCGCGCCGCAAGACTATTTGCCCTTTGTGTGGCTGATGAAGCAGGCGCATATCATCGTGACGGATTCCGGCGGGGTGCAGGAGGAGGCGCCCTCGCTTGGTAAGCCGGTTCTGGTGATGCGCAACACCACCGAGCGCCCTGAGGCGCTGGCGGCGGGCACGGTGCGTCTGGTGGGCACGGATGCGGGCAAGATCCGCCATGAAGTGACCCGCTTGCTGGACGATCCCGAAGCCCACAGCGAGATGGCCCGCGCGCTCAACCCCTACGGCGATGGTCAGGCCAGCCTGCGCATTGCAGACGTGCTTGCCGGGCAGCTTGGCTGAGCGGCGAGATTTTGAGGAATTCACCTATGTTCGAGACGATTTCGATGATTGGCCTGGGCTATATCGGCCTACCTACGGCAGCCTTGTTCGCCGCGCGCGGGACGACCGTGATCGGCGTCGATGTGCGCCAGAGCGTGGTCGATACCATCAACGCCGGCAAAATCCACATCGTCGAGCCGGAGCTGGACGGCATCGTGCACAAGGCCGTGACAGGTGGCAAGCTGCGCGCGACGCGCACGCCGGAAGCGGCGGACGCCTTTGTCATCGCGGTGCCGACACCGTTCCACGAGGACCGTACGCCCGATCTGAGCTACATCCGCTCGGCCGCTGAAATGATCGCGCCGGTGCTGGTCGCGGGCAATCTGGTGATCCTGGAGAGCACCTCGCCCGTCGGCGCGACCGAGCAGATGGCCGCATGGTTGGCCGCCGCGCGCCCTGACCTGAGCTTTCCGCAGGATGCGGGCGAGGAGGCTGATATTCAGGTCGCCCATTGCCCCGAACGGGTGCTGCCGGGGCAGGTGGTGCGAGAGCTGGTCGAGAACGACCGTATCATCGGCGGCATGACCAGACGCGCCAGCGAGATGGCCGTGCAGATGTACAAGCTGGTGGTCAAGGGCGACTGTGTCATCACCACCGCGCGTACCGCCGAGATGTGCAAGCTGACCGAGAACTCCAGCCGCGACGTGCAGATCGCCTTTGCCAACGAGCTGTCGATGATCTGTGACGGCTTCGGCATCGACGTCTGGGAGCTGATCGCGCTGGCCAACCGCCACCCGCGTGTCAACATCCTGCAACCGGGTGCGGGGGTGGGCGGGCATTGCATCGCGGTCGATCCGTGGTTCATCGTGGCCTCCGCCCCCGAGACCTCCGCGCTGATCCGCACCGCGCGCGAGCGCAACGACAGCAAACCGGGATGGGTCCTGCAAAAGGGGCGCGAGGCGGTCTTGGACGTGCTGTCGGGCGCGCCCGGGCGCAGCCTTGGCGATATCAAAGTGGCCTGTCTGGGGCTGGCCTTTAAACCCGATATCGACGATCTGCGCGAAAGCCCGGCCCTCTCGATCGTCGAGGGGTTTACGGCTGTCGGCTGTCAAATCCTCGCGGTAGAGCCGCATATCAACGAGCTGCCGGAAAGCCTGCGTGGGGCGCAGGTGACGCTCATGGGCCTCGATCAGGCGCTTGAGCAGGCGGATGTGGTCTGTGTGCTGGTCCGCCACAGTGCGTTCCAGGGGCTGCGGGAGCGTTTGGGAAAAAAGATAGTGTTGGTCGATGTCGTCGGGATTTAGATCGGGCCTGCGCCGCGCTATTGGGCGCTTCAAGACCAATGTGGTCATCGGAACCACGCATCCCGACGTTTCTTTGGCAGATGCACGCGAAAAGGCGGAGAACCCGGCGCGGGCCGGCCGTGCCGAACAGATCCGCGTGTTTGAGCAGGGCCGCCTGCGGCTGATCTACGAGACGACCATCCGGCCGGGCAAGCCGCTGGTGGTGGTTTTTTCCGGCGTGGACACCCAAGCGGGGCGCTGCGCGACGTCCTATTACGGGCTGCACTGGCAGTTGGATGCCTCTGTGGTTCATATCCATGACAACTTCGGCGCACATGGCAATTATCTGCTGCAACTGGACACGGACCCCGAGGTGGGCTGGGCCACTGTAAACCTGCTGCGCCAACTGATGGCCGAGACAGGGACACGGCCGCGCGATCTGTGGCTGGTCGGTACGTCCAAAGGGGCAACCACCGCCCTGTGTATGGCCCTGATGCTGCGGGCGGGAAACTGCATCGCGGCAGAGCCGCAGATCCTGCTGGGGGATTTCTTTTATCCCGACAACCGCGACTGGAGCGCGCAAGAAGATCTGCGCGCAATGGCCTACGCGATGATGGGCCGTGTGGACGCCGAGGACAAGACCGTGCTGAACGCGATCGTGCCCACGCTGCTGCGCCGCTGGCTGCCCCAGTACAAAGGCAAGGCGTTGGTAATTTTCGGCAAGGGCACAGGGTATTACTCCCAGCATATCGTCCATCTGGACGATGCGTTGAAGCGGGTCCAGGCCGACGCGGCTGCCGTTGCAAAGACCCTGCGCGTGACCCTGCGCGAGGAGCCGTTCAGCCGCCACATTGATGTTGTGCCGGTGTTTCTGGATATTCTGTTTAAGCATTTCGGAACCCATACCGCCGAACCCGAAGCGACCCCTGTACCTAAAGCCACACCAAAGGAACAGCCGTGAACCTGTGGCGCACCGCGTTGGCGGCAGGGATCTGGATGTGGATCTGTACGGGTGCCGTGCTGGCAGGCCCCTATTACCTGCTGGATCTGGAAGGGGCGGACGTGACGCCCGACGCCCTGTACGAGGGCACCAAACGCTACCGCTTGCGACTGGAGGGAGGGGCCACAGTGCCGCTCATCCGCCGTGGGGGCGCGCGTGGTAACAACGTGCTGATGCTGTCTACGGGTCCCACCCCACGCGGCATGGGCCATGACCGTGCAGAGGTGCAGCTGTACGGTAATCTGACCTATGACAAGCCGTGGTTTGTGGGGTTCAAAATGCAGGTGCCGCAAGGCACGCCTGTGCCGCGCGACTGGCAGATCGTCCTGCAATGCCACCAGAACGGCACCAGCCTGTCGCCGCCGCTCTCGCTGGATCTGGAGCCGGATGGCAGCCTCGCGCTCATTGCGCGCAGTGATGCGGACCGCTTCGAGACGCTGTGGTCGACACCGCTGCGGCAGGGGCGCTGGATGCAGATCGAGCTGGGGATGCAGATGGGGCCGCGGGGCCGCGTGCAACTGTGGCTCGACGGTGTGCAGCGCACGGATGTGCGCCGCCCGATGGGCTGGGCTGCGGGGGATGCCGCCTGCGCGCTCAAGACCGGCATCTACCGCGCGGCCAGTGCGCAGCCTTTCATGGTATACCTCGATGACGTGATGCTGGGCGATACCCGCGCGGATGTGATTGCGCGCTAGAGGATCATATCGCCATCGGCAAAGCGCAGGATTTCGATCTGCACCAGTGAATCAAATCCGTCGCCTGCCCCCGCGCCTGTGTATTCGACTCTCACAGGATTGCCGAACCTGCTCATGATCTGTGTCACCTCATAGTCACTACGCGCATAGCCGAAGATGGCCAAATCGGTGCCGAAACCACCATAAATCAGATCATCGCCACCATTGCCCATCAGCACATCGTCGCCATTATCGCCGTGCAGGATATTGATCCCGTGATCGCCGGTGAGGGTATCGTCCCCGTCACCGCCCAAAAGCCATTCGACGTTGCGCAGGCGGGTGCCCGCACCGTCCCCGTCCCAGACGCGTCCCCGCAGTAACGAGACGCTGTCACCGGTTTCCCCGCCGTAGAAGTAATCAGAGCTGCCGCCGCCATCTATCAGATCACCGCCCGCACTGGCATAAAAACTGTCGCTGCCGCCAAAGCCCCGAAACCAGTTGGCACTATCGTCGCCGCGAAATGAATCCCTATGCGAGGTGCCGGTCACGTTTTCGATATTGCTGACGGTTATGTCCGTGCTGATCTGTTCGCGGAACAAGCGGTACGAGGTTACAGCCGTCCCTTCGCTCAGGTTGATAGAGACCCGCGCATCCCCCGATTGGACAAAGGAGATCATGTCGGTACCCGCCCCGCCATCGACGGTGTCGTTGCCGCCGACCATGTTTATCCAGTCATTGCCGCCGAGTGCCGCGATCGTGTTGTCGCCAGTGCTGTCCATGATCACCTCGCCCGTGTCTGTGCCGGTGATGGGGGTGGGGGTGATGGGGGGCGAAAGCTCATCATAGCTGAGCACCAGCGGGCCGCCGTCTGCGCCGCTGTCCGCAAATTCGATTTCTTCGACATCCGACTGGAAGCTTACGTTGCGGGTATCCCAAGACAGGATTGCAGTGGTTTCTGGCGTCGTTCCTGACGGGTCCGCGATGCGCATGAGTACATCCGCACGCGGGGCATCCACCACCAGACGGTCAGTGCCGCTTTCTCCGTAGACCCGGACAAGGCCACTGTCTGCCCGGATTTCGAAGCGGTCGTCGCCCGCGCCACGGCGCCGTCGACTAAGAAGAATATGCTGCCATCGCCGCGTGTAATCAGCGTGTCGTCGCCGCCGTTGCCGTAGACGGCATAGGGCACGTCCGTGTCGGCGCGCACGGCGATGCGATCTGCCGCCTCCGATCCCTGCACCAAAAGCTGAAACCTGTCGGGAAACGGCGCAGCGATAAACTCAAATGTTTCGACCGAGGTGGTGGAAATGTTTGGGGTCACCCCGCTGGCAAGCTGGCCCGTCAGCTCCGGCCCGCCCAGCCGCCAGAAAAGCGCCAAAGGGTCTTCCAGCACCAGCGTATCGCCGCCGCCGCCGCCTTCATAAGTATCGTCGCCTCCACGCCAGATAAAGGTATCGGCGGTGTCGGTTCCGGTGACGGTATCGGTGCCAGTGCTGGGGTCGGTGATAAAGGCCATTGCTGTGCTTCTCCTGTCAGGGTTTCACAAGCCTGGCAGATTCCGAAAAGCAATCGATCTTTGATTTTCTCACAACGGCAGACCCCCATCGGCAAAGCGCAGCACCTCGACGTGATCAAGGATGTCGGTGCCGTCGCCCGGCCCCGTGCCGGTATAGGTGACCGTGGCGCGCAGACCTTCGCGGGTGACCTCGTAGTCGGACTGATCATAGCCAAAGATCACCACGTCCGTGCCAAGAAAGCCGTAGATGTAGTCGTCACCGCCATTGCCTTAAATCGCATGGCTGCCGGGCGTGCGCAAAAATGTATCGTCCCCCGCACCGCCAGACAGGATGGCCCCGTTGCCACCCGACAGGGTCTCGTTGCCGGATAAACCGAAGGCAAAGCTTCTGTCCCCGACTGTCAGGTATCATCGTCCGGTGTTCTGCTCAGGTTTGCGTCGTCACCTGCGGTTTGGGTAATGCTAGGTGCCACGGTGCAAATCCTATCGTATGGGCCCAATCCGGGAATATTTCTGAAATCGACACAAATCACGGTAGGAAACCGGTGGGGGTAAGTCAAAGCAACCTTCCGCTTGACCCTGACACCCCCCCGAACCGGAATTCGGGGGGTGATGTCGAGGTGTGAGGGTGAGGTGGTTTCAGAGCACCGTCAGTTCCCAAATCGTCACATCGGCGTCGTCGAAGCGGAAGTATTCGACGTCGGTGTGGACGTCGAAGCCGTCTGCGCCGGAGGTGCGGACCTCGTTGCTGGCGGTGCGGAAGATGGCGTAGTCCGCGCGGTTGCCGTCGAAGATCGCGTAGTCCGAGCCCGCGCCGCCGTTGATCACGTCGTTCCCGGTGCCGCCCTTCATGATGTCGATGCCGCCGTAGCCGAAGATGAAGTCATCCCCCGCCAACCCGTTGAGGTTGTTGCGCCCGGCACCGCCTTCGAGGCGGTCATTGTAGTTGGTGCCTACCAGGCTTTCGATGCTGAAGTAGAGATCGAGTGCGGCGTCGCCCGCGGTGCCGCGGCCCGTCTCCTCACCGTTCACGCGCGCGCCGTTGCTTAGGGACGCGTTCACGCCCGATGTGGAGTTGTAGTAGGTCACCGTATCGCTGCCGTCGCCGCCGAAATAACGCTCGCGCCCGCCGGTGGAGCCGACGAACCAGTCAAAATCGCCCAGGCCCCGGAAGTCATTCTCGTTCTCGTCGCCGTAGAACACGTCCTGACGGCCCGATCCGGTGACCCGCTCGACGCTGATGTACTCATGTCCTGCGGCGAGGTTGGTGTTGTTGGAGGTGTCGTTGAGATCAACGACCACGCCGGTGACCTCGCCATTCGGTGGCGGCGCGCCACCGGGGTTGAACGGATCGGCGGTGTTGAGCGCCGTGCTTAACCAGTCGACATAACTGATCATGTCCTGCCCCGTGCCGCCGTCCATCGTGTCGCGGCCGGTGGTGGCGGTGAACCAGTCGAAATCGCCCAGGCCCCGCAGCTCATTATCGCCCGCATCGCCCTTGATCCGGTCGGCAAAGATCGTGCCGGTCACCCGCTCGACGTTCGAGATGGTGTAGACATCGTCGCCGGAGGTCGTTGCGGTGCCTGTCGTCAGATCGAGATCCAGACGGTACTGCACATTCGTGCGGCCCGGCGTGTCGGCCAGCGTCACAAAGCTCACCATGTCGTTGCCCGTACCGCCGTCGATCGTGTCGGAGCCCGCGCCCGGCGTGATCCAGTCCCCGCCCGCGCCCGCGTTGATCTGTTCGCTCGCATCCGTCCCGTTCACGTTCTCCGCGATATCAGTGCCGGTGACGGGAGTGTTGCCGACATCCGCCACACGGTTGGCCAGTTGGGCGTACGTCAGGGACGCATCCTGAAACCGGATGGTTTCGGTATCTCTCGAGATGAAGTCGGTGCCCGCAGCGCTGGTGACGCTCACGCCACCTGCCGCACCGCGCACGGTGATGTCGGCAAGATTCACGTTCTCGATCTGGGCAGTGTCGTCGCCGGTACCTCCGAAGTAGCTATCGTTTCCAAGGCCGCCCAGCATGAAATCGTTGCCTGCGTTGCCACGCAGGATGTCCGTGCCTGCGGTCCCGATCAGGACATCGTCGGTGTTTCTGCCGATGATGCCACGGTCCGTCAGGGTCTGTCCGTTGCGTGCGGTCAGCTGCGCGAAGCTCAGCGTGGTATCGGAGAACAGGAAGGTCTCGATTTCGTTTGTGACAAAGATGGTGCCTGTGCCCAGCGTGAGGACGACGGAGGTGAGGCCTGCGCTCACCCCTACGTCCGTGCTTGCCGATGCGACGAAGAGCGCGTCGGTGCCCGTGCCGCCCTGGACGGTGTCGTCACCCGGCCCGCCATAGAGCGTGTCGTTGCCGCCTTGTCCGCGCAGGAGGTTATCGCCCGCGTTTCCGATGATCAGGTTGTTGAAGTTGTTGCCTTGCAGGTTCTGCGCCCCGGTGCTCGTGAGGCCTGCGGAGGCGAGCACTTCGATCGAGGCGGTGGACGGCAGAATGTAGTTCAAGGTCGTGAGCAGCGTATCCCGGCCCTCGCCCTCGCCCTCGATGATCCGGTCGCTGACGTTATCGATGTAATAGACGTCGTCACCGTCGTAGCCCACCATCAGATCGGCCCCGGCGCCCCCGTTCAGCTCATTGTCGCCGCTGTTGCCGCGCAGGGTATTGTTGATGTCGGAGCCGGTCAGGGAGATATCATCGGTGCCGTTGATGTCAGTGGCGAAGATGTTTTCGACCTGGGAGGCCGCATCGAGGGTGATATCCACCGAGGTGCGGATCGTATCGTCGCCCCCGTTCGCAAGCTCGACCACTTGTGTGCCGGTCACGGAGACGCGGTAGGTGTCGTTGCCGCGCCCGCCTTCGGCGCGGTCCGGCCCGTCGTCCAGATAGAGAGTGTCATCGCCATCCTGCCCGCGCAGCGTATCGGTGCCGGCCTGCCCGCGCAGCACGTCGTTGCCGCTGCCGCCTTCGAGAACGTCGTTGCCGTTGCCGCCGCGCAGTTCGTCTTCGTTCGCCCCGCCGCGCAACGAGTCGTTGCCATCCTCGCCGCGGATCGTGTCATTGCCGTTTGCACCGTCTACGGTGTCGTTGCCGGTCCCGCCGCGGATTTCGTCATTGCCGTCGCCGCCGTTGATGAGGTCGTTCCCGGCGTAGGAAAAGATCGTGTCGTCGCCGTCGCGCCCGCTGACCTGGTTGACGCCCGCATTTCCGCGCAGCTCGTTTGCGGTGCGGTCGCCGGTCAGATTGATCGCCGTGGTTCCGGCGATGTCTGCTGTGTTGATGACTTCGATTTCGGCGCTGGTGCCGGCATCGTAGCTGATCGTGGTGCGCACGGTATCGCGGCCGCCGCCTACGGTCTCGACCACCACGTCGCCGATATCGGTGATGACGTATTCGTCGTTCCCCGCGCCGCCTGCCATCGTGTCGTTGCCGTCTCCCCCTTCGAGGGTGTCGTTGCCTGCGTTGCCGTTCAGCACATCGTCGCCATCTTCGCTGAACAGGGCGTCGTTACCATCGCCGCCGGTCATCGTGTCGTTGCCGAGTGCGCCGAAAAGGCGGTCATTGCCTGCGTCGCCGAAGAGCGTGTCGTTACCGGCATCGGCGAGAATGGTGTCATCGCCGTTCAGGCCGCGCAGCTGGTTGTCGTCCGCATTGCCCTGTATGGTGTTGGCCTTGGCGTTGCCGGTGCCGCTGATGTTGCTGTTGTCGCGCGCGTCGAGGATCAGGCTCTCGACATCGCCGCCCAAAGTATAGGTGATGTAGCTGCGCACCTGATCGGAGCCGCCCTGATCGGAGCCGCCCAGGCGTTCGTTGACCACATCGCCGGTATTGTTGACGAAATAGATATCATCTCCCGAGCCACCGTTCATCGTGTCGGCGCCAAAACCGCCGTCCAGCGTATCATCGCCCGCTCCGCCGTTCAGCGTCTCGTCTTCCCAGAAGCCCAGCGTGTTGGCGTTGATGCTGTCGTTGCCCGCCGTTCCGTTGAAGGCCGGGGGCACGCCATCGGCGACCATCTCGACGTTGCGGAACTGGGCGGCCGTCGTTTCGGGGATGGGGCCGGAGGTCTTGCCGCGGTAGACACCCATCTGGAGATAGGGGCCGATATCGTCGTTATATCCGATGGCCCCGGTGTAATTGACGATGGTCACACCGTCGCGCTGTACTTCGAGGCGCCCGTTGGAGCCGGTATGGTCGAACACGACCTCAATGCGCATGTTGATCCATGTGTCGCGGGCGATGGGATCGGTATCGAGGTAAAGAGTATTGGTGCTGGGCGTGTCGAACCCCGGCGCCGTCAGGCGGATGAGTGAATCTTCGGTCGTGGTTTTGTTGGGGTCCGTGCGCCCGACCACCTCAAGACGGTCACCGCGCAGCTGGATCGTCATGGGCGGAGGGCCCGAGAAATCCGTGATCATACCGTTCGCATCGCGGTCTTCGGTCTGTCGCAACTGGGCCAGCACCAGAAAGTCTGCCGTGTTGGGCAGGCCGGCCTCTACGAGGACGTCGAACTCGATGACGAATTCACGGTTGTTTTGCGTGCTGCGGAAGGATGTGATCTCGCTTCGGTTTTTGCCCTGTGCCTCGTCGCCTGTGTCTGCGTCCGATCCGGCCACACCTGGGAAAAAGTCGTCCTGGCGCACTTCGAACCGCATGCGGCCATCACTGAACTCCTGATAGCTGTACGGCTCGCCCGCATTTTTAAGAAAGGAATTCTCGTCGGTAAAAAAGGGCATAGGATTCTCGCTGCTTTGTTTCGGTCAGTTTTTCACGAGCTTATTAAATTAGCGTCAAACTTTGAGGTCTCGTTTGTCAAAACCTAGTCCAGGTCAGACCTCAAATTAAAGTCAGAAACCATGATACACGCGCTAAGTGGGGATTGAGCTCAAAATGTCGTATTATTAGCTCACTTTTAGCGTTTGCATGTCTTCTTACCAATGCACGGTGGGAAACGGCCTCATTCGCTCCGCCAAGGCCGCTTTGCTTGACCAAAGGAGGCCGATGACGGGAACATGCCTTAATTGAGGCAAGGCTTGGCCCACCTTCACCACAAAAAGGCCTGTTTGACCGTCTACCATACGGGTGGGATGTTAAATTTAGGGGGTGTTGCGATGTATCAGCCAACCAGTTTCGAACAGGAAATGCTGGAACTTGTGAACAGGGCGCGGCTGGACCCCCAGGGGGAATACGACGCTCTGATCGGCACGTCGAGGGGTGCGACGGGCGCGACCGCCGACATCCGCAACGCCGTCGATTTTTTCAATGTCGATCTGGATCTGTTCAAGGAGCAGCTCGCGGATCTTCCCGCGGTGGCGCCCGTGGCCTGGAGCGCCGGGCTCAAGGCGGCGGCACAGGACCATACGGAAAAAATGATCGCCTTCGACAGTCAAAGCCACCAGCTGCCCGGGGAGTTGGGTCTGGGCGCGCGGGTGAGCGAGGCTGGATACGAAGGCTGGCGCACCCTCGCGGAAAACGTCTTTGCCTTTACCGAGGACGCGGTGCAGGGCCATGCGGCGTTCTACGTCGATTGGGGCAACACGCCGACGGGCATTCAGGATCCGGCCGGGCACCGGGTAAACATCCTCAACGGTGATTTCGTGGATGTGGGGATGAGCATCATCGCAGAGACCGATGCCGCCACCCGCCTCGGCCCCTGGGTCGTGACCCAGAACTTCGGTGCCCGTTTCGATGAGGTGGCACAACTCGTGGGCGTGGTGCTGAGGGATGCGGATGGCGACGACTTTTATGACGCGGGTGAGGGGTTGGCCGGGGTCAGGATCACTGCGACGAATGCTGCGGGCGTCAGCTTTGCCACGACCAGCTGGGGCAGTGGCGGCTATCAGATGGAGCTGGCGCGCGGCACCTACGACGTCGTCTTCAGCGGCGGCGGCCTGAGCGGATCGGTGTCCAAGACGGTGACGGTCGAGAACGCCAACGTCAAACTCGACGCTTTCGCCGCCGAAGCCTTTGCGGTCGTCACCACGTTGACCGGGACGACCGGCAACGACTGGCTGACCGTGGCGGTCAGCAACGGCAGCGTGTCGGGCTGGGGCGGCACCGACATGGCCAGTTTCGTCAATTTTGCGCAAGCGGTCAGTGTGAACCTCGAAGCCGATACTGCGCAATCCGCCGGTAACACGATCGCCCTGAACGGCATCGAGTCCGTGACCGGGTCGATTTTCGGCGACTACCTCCAGGGGGACGGCGGCGACAATGTGCTGCGGGGCTTGGGCAATTTCGACTGGTTCGTCGGCTCGGGCGGCGCGGATGTCTACGAAGGCGGCAGTGGCCGCGACATGGTCTCTTATGTGTTCTCGGACACCGGGGTGACGGTGAACCTGGGCACCCAAAGGGGGGAGGCCGGGCTGGCCGCTGGCGATGTCTACGACAGCATCGAGCGTGTGACGGGATCCATCCACAGCGATCTGCTCTACGGCTCGGACGGGGAGGATGATTTTCGCGGTCTGGGCGGATACGACTGGTTCGTGGGCTCGGGCGGGGGCAGGGATCGCTACGATGGCGGCTCAGGTCTTGATACCGTGTCCTATGTCTTGTCGGATGCGGGGGTGACGGCCTCTTTGCTGATCGGACGCGGGAGCGGTGGGGATGCGGCGCGTGATCTCTACACCTCCATCGAGCGTCTGACCGGTTCGAGCCATGCGGACACGCTGACGGGCGATCATGGCCGCAACGAGCTACGCGGCATGTTCGGCGATGACTTTTTGTTCGGCAACGGCGGGGTGGACCGGCTGACCGGTGGGGGATCGGACGATTACCTCGATGGCGGCGCGGGCTTTGACTTTGCGATCTTCAGCGAGAACCGCTCGGAGTATACGATCACGGCCCGGTCGGGCCAGACGATCGTACAGTATGACGGCGCAGGCGGGGACGGCACGGACACGCTGGTCAACATCGAGGCGCTGATCTTTGCCGACGACCTCGTCTATCTGTGACGTCGCTGTTGCTTGTGCCAAAGGCCGACAGCTGTGACGTGTCCTCTGATCCTGCGCAGGAGGCCTTGGGGCAGTGGTATTGAGGAGGGGCGTGTGCCGGTAAGCTTCAGTCAGGCTGGCGGTTTCGGGTGTCTTGCGGTAAATTAGCATTCAGGAGGGTATTTTACGCTCCGAAATTTCATGCGAGCGATTGAAAGGCCTGTTGGAAATGATTCACCCGATCTTGCTTTGTGGCGGTTCCGGCACCCGTTTGTGGCCGCTGTCGCGTAAATCCTACCCTAAGCAATTTGCCAAACTGATGGGCGAGCAGAGCCTTTTCCAAGCCTCGGCCCTGCGGCTGAAGGGAGAGGGTTTCGGAGCGCCGGTCGTGGTGACGGGCGATGATTTCCGGTTCATCGTCACCGAACAACTGGCCCAGGTCGAGACCTCTGCGGGTGGTATCCTGATTGAGCCCGAGGGGCGCAATACGGCCCCCGCCATTCTGGCCGCCGCCCTGTGGCTGGCCAAGACGGACGCCGATGCGCTGATGCTGGTGGCCCCCTCCGATCACGTGATCCCCGATGCGGAAGGCTTTGCCCGCGTGGTGCAGGCAGCGGTGCCGCGTGCGCAGGCGGGGGATATGGTGACCTTCGGCATCACTCCCGTGCGCCCCGAAACGGGGTACGGGTATCTGGAGCTGGCCGATGATGCCCCGATGGATGCCACGACACCGCAGACCCTGACACGCTTCGTCGAGAAGCCGGATGCGGCGCGGGCGGCCGAGATGCTGGCGGCGGGCCGCTTTTTGTGGAACGCGGGCATTTTCCTGTTCACGGCATCGACGCTGGTGGCGGCCTATCAGGCCCATGCCCCGGCCATGTTGACGGCGGTTCAGGCGGCTCTGGCGGAGGCGGACCCGGATCTGGGTTTTACCCGTCTTGCCGCCGGGCCCTGGGCCCAGGCAGACGACATCTCCATCGACTATGCGATCATGGAAAAGGCGACCAATCTGGCGGTGATGCCCTATTCGGGGGGCTGGTCCGATCTGGGCGACTGGGACGCGGTGTGGCTGGAAAGCGGGCCTGACGCGGCCGGCAATGTCACCTCTGAACAGGCGACCGCGATCGAATGTGAGAACACGCTGCTGCGCTCGGAGACGGACGGGCTGCATCTGGTGGGGATCGGTCTGGAAGACATGATCGCCATCGCGATGAACGACGCGGTGCTGGTGGCCCATAAATCCCAGGCACAGCGCGTCAAGGAAGCGGTGGCGGCGCTCAAGGCGAAGGGCGCGAGCCAGGCCGTGCAACTGCCACGCGATTACCGCCCCTGGGGATGGTACGAAAGCCTGGTCGTGGGCGGGCGGTTCCAGGTCAAACGTATCGTGGTGACCCCCGGTGCGGCGCTGAGCCTGCAAAGCCATCACCACCGCTCCGAGCACTGGATCGTGGTGGAGGGCACCGCGCGCGTGACGGTCGACGACGAGGTCAAACTGCTCTCCGAGAACCAGTCGGTCTATATTCCGCTGGGCGCCGTGCACCGTATGGAAAACCCCGGCAAGGTGCCGATGGTCCTGATCGAGGTGCAGACCGGATCATATCTGGGGGAAGACGACATCATCCGCTATGAGGATGTCTACGCCCGCAGCTAGAAGGCCGTCCCCGCTACTTTGTCCCGCGCAACGGTCGCGGACAGGGCCGTGCGCGGCGGGACATCGCCGCGCACGATGATCTTCCTGACCATCATGAGGTCACTTCCAGGGCGAGACGCGGGATATGGTTATTTTCCAAGGTACTGCAACACTGCGTGCAAGGGGCCGAAGGGGCGCCGCCTGACGAAGGCAGGGCCCTTGTCAGGGTCAGGAGGTCGATGTTGTCGGGCGGATCATCAGGGCCACGATGACGGTCAGCAAGGTCAGCGGCCACAGTGCACAAGCCGTAAAGCCAAGTGTGGTATACATGAGGTTATGCTCGCCTTTGTCACACCGCTCGAGATAGCTCATCAATGCGGCGAAGCCTGCGATCGCCAAATACAGAATTGAAAGCATTGCCGTTAAGAGCATTTGATCTCTCCATTGTAGATGTGTGAACAAAGTGCATTATCACACCAAGAATTGTTCACGTGTTTGACATTGTCCACCCTACAGTGACGAATTGGTTCTTTTTCGCCGATAAACGTCGGTGGTGCGTGGTTTGTTGCTTATAAGGGCTCAAATTGGTTAAAAACGCCTTAAAAGCTTCGTTAACTATGATGTTTCATTGAGAATTTATTAAGGCAGTACAGGGATCAAATTTGGGCACGCGCCGAAAGGTGGCGGCACAGGGATATCATCAAAGCATGAGTTGCAAATCTGGTCGCACATGGGCCCGACCCGGTGCTACCAGCCGAAATCAGCAGCGCCGCCGGTCAGAACCAGCGTGTGTTATAGGCGCCGTCGATCGGGAAGCCCGCCTGGTGCGCGGCGGTCATGAAGGCGGTCGTGAGGGGGGTCATGGGGGCGGGGGTAGTAGGGGCCTGCCTGTCGCAGGCCGCATTGTGCGCGTCGTGGCAGGCGTCAGGCCGCAGTGCGCTTGCTACGCCACCGCGACACGGCGATGCCTCCCAGCCCAGCCAAAAGCAGCCAGAACGCGGCGGGAAGGGGTACCGGCGAAGGCACGGGTACAGGCGTGGAGGTCATTGAAGTCCGGCTTGGCGTAATAATGTCCCGTTGGGGAGCTATCGCCCCCAGGGGCGGCAGACTGGAGAAAACCGGGGTCACTGTTCTCCCTCCTCCCGTTGGCCGGTTCGGCGTGCGGGTCGTTCCATTTCGGGTCCGGTTTTCCCTGAAGGTCGTGATCAAGGGGTTCCAGAACGCATCGACGGGGGTAATGCTTGTGCTGGATATGTCGCGGTCGTACATGTTCGTCCCGTCATCCGTGGCGATGGGCGGAATTTCCTTGCGGCAGACATCCGCATAGCGCGAAAAATACTGGTTCCATTCTTTCTCATTCGTAGGCCGCCCAACCAACAGGGCCAGCTCTTCGGGCAAAAGCGCCTTTTTGCAAGGCTCGGGCAGGCAGGTGCGCGGCATGCGGATGCCCTTGCCGGTGGCGTGAAAGGCGAGGTCGATCTTGTCTTCGTGGATGCAGTCGAACCCGAGCTTGTCGACATCCATGATGTCTTCCAGCGCGGGCGGCACCTCGGGTGCTACGAAATCCACTTTATAGCTGACCTGCGTCGCCGACCATGCGCTTGTCGCGCACAGCGCCGACAGGGCTACCGCAAGGGGCCCTGTGGTCTGCAAAAAGAGGTTTCCGGCTTTGGACATGTTCTTTTCCACTCGGTTATCGTCACGCGTCTATCGCTACTTGGCTATCGACAGGCATCCCACACCCGCGCAGGCGTTTCTCGTATCAGTCAGCAAGAATGCAGGCTATTTGTCAAAGCGACGTAAGGCACACGTCGTGAGGCTTTCTGCCATCGACTGTAGACTTAATACTCTATTCATCATGAGACTCCAATGCATATGTCGCAAACTCGGTAAACGCGACGGCAGACGTCGGGTTTACCTGCCGTGCTCCACCGATGCCGCAGAAAATCGCGCGACTTGGCGACGGGTATGCTCTTACATTATGTCTTATTTGAGACAATCGAAGGGGGAAACCTTGGAGGTTTGCGTCAATTATGCAAGTTGAACCAACCGGTTACTATGCCGATACCGCCCTCATATTTTTATGCGGTCGGCACGCGCACCCCGTCTGGACCGGCATGCAACACGCGCGCACCCTGCGCATCTATCCAGATCGCGCAGAGGAGCCCGCTGCGCCATGCTCCTGTGTCGAGCATGATTCGACCCTGCGCCAGCTGTACGCGCGGCACGATGTCATGGCCCTGTGCGATCCACATCCCATCGGTGCGCGCGCCCTCCCGCGCCCCCCGCGCGCCCCAAAGCAGGCGCTGCGCGCTCTGCTGGGCCAGCGCGTGCTCGGGCGCTGCACCCGCGTGCGTCACGCCGATGCCCGGCGCCTCCCAACACAGCGGGAGCGCCTCCAGCCACGCCAGCATTTGCGGGCCGAGGGCCTCGCGCAACTGGCCTGCCAGCTGTGCCGCAGGGGCGCGCGCCCAGGCCGCGATGCCCGCGCTGGCCAGGGTCGCATCCCCGCCTGCGGCACGCCAACGGGGGCCGTGGCGGTCGGGGTCGGCGAGAAAATCCAGCATCATCCGCTCGTGATTGCCCATCAGGCAGATCGTATGCGCGGGATCTTCTGTGCTCAGGGCGTGCAGGCGGCGCAGCACGCCCAGGCTGTCGGGGCCACGGTCGATCATATCGCCGACAAAGATCCGGCGGGCCTGCGCGGCACCGGGCTGGGTGGCGATCAGGTTCAGCATCCGCTCGGCGAGGTCCAGACGCCCGTGTACATCGCCCACGATGCACAGCGGCGGTGTGGCGCGCAGGGCATCCACGTCCCAGTCAGGCCCGGACTGCCGCCAGCGCCGTGTGAAGCGGTGCAGGGCATCAGGCCAGCGCATGATGGCTCCTATCCGGGGGCAGGGCCTGTTTCATGGGTATTTGTAGCGGGGCGGGGCGGCCAGTGCCATCAGCGCCCCCGTCGCGAACCCCCCCGCATGTGCCTGCCACGCCACGGCGGAGCCCAATACCTGCTGGCTGGCCACATCCGCCAGCGCAAGGATCACCGTGGCCAGGATAATCCGCACCACAGGCCCTCCCCACGCGGCCTCCCCCTGCTGCGGGCTCAGCAGGCCGGTATCGACCACATAGACCCCCAGCAGTGCGAACAGCGCCCCCGAGGCGCCCGTAACCGCCCCTCCCGCAGGGCCGATGAGGGCAAAAACCTCTGCCGCACCCACCAGCCCCATCGCATAGAAGATCACGAAGGTGCCCGTCGTGCGCCAGCGGAGCAGTATGCGCCCCAGCCAGATCAGACCGGCCATGTTCACGGCCAGATGCCCCAGCCCCGTATGCACAAAGCCATAGGTAAAGAACATCGCCAGCGTTTGGCCCGGAAACAGGGGGCCGCCGGTGGCGATCAGATCACGCTGGAACGTGGCGAGCCGGTAGACCAGCGCGCGCAGCCAGATCGGGCCCATCACCCCCCGGTCGGCCAGCTGCAGCATCACCTCCGGCAGGATGTTGGCCACCAGAAGCGCCACCAGCACCCAAGGGAGCATCGGTTGAGAGGATAGCTTGTTCATGGCACTGTTGTGTCAAACCCGCCCGCCCCTGTGCAAGCCTGCGCCGCACTATTCGGGGATATAGCGGGGCAGGCGGGGCAACAGCTCGGCCATGAAGCCCTGCATGCGGGCATCGGCGTCAGCCTCGGTCTCGCCGGGATTGATGGGCGTGACGAAACGCACCATCGCACCGTCTGTGCGCCCGATGGTCAGACTGTCGTAGACCACGTCGATCTTGGCCAGATAGTCGTTGGTCATCCGGGTGCCGCGCTGCTCGAACCAGTAATAGACCAGCTGACGGCTCAGCCCCTTTTCGATCACCGCACGGTTCACGTTGAAATCGCCGTAGATCGTGTCCGGAAAGGAGACCGGCGTGGGATCGATCGAGAAGACCTCCCAGCCGCCCACGGGCAGGCAGACCTCCGGCGAGTGGATGCCCGAGCCTTCGGTCTGCTTGTCGTAATAGGCGGCGAAGAAGTTGACGTAATTATCGCTGTCGCCGGGCTGGCTATAGACGGCGTTGATATAATCGGACGCGCCCAGCACCTGCGCCACCTCCGGCTCCAGCGGGATCTGGAAGCTGTCCCAAGCCCCGATATTGCGCGGAAACAGTGAAAAGCTGTCGCGTTGGGGCACGATGCGGTCGGGCGCGGGCGTCAGCACGAAGGCCGCTGTGATGCCGAGGCTCAGCACGGTGGCCGCGATCACGCCGCGGGCGGGCTTGATCGACAGGATGCGCGCACCCTCCGCGCCCAGACCCTCGGTGTCCAGATCGATGGTGTCGCGCAGGCTCAGCGGGCTGGGTGTCAGGCGCTGCAGCGCCACGGCCATGAGGAACAGGATACCGATACAGGCGCCGAAGATCACCCAGCCTTCGAAGAAGTGCAGGAACCCCTCGGCGTGGCCGATGCCGTAGCTGTTGACCAGCACGCCGATCATGCCGATGCGGAAAGAGTTCATGAAGACCGTCAGCGGTGCAGCCATGACAAAGATCACGACCTTGTGCCAGAACGGCCCGCGATAGAGGATGGCAAAGAGGTAGGAGAAGCTCAGGATCGGGAAGAGATATTGCAGCCCCGAGCAGGCTTCGGCGACCTGAAGCTTGTAGACGCCCAGATCGATCACATTGCCCTCGAGGAACACCGGCACACCGGCCAGTTTGATGAACCACACGCCCAGCTCGGAGGAGACGAGTTGCAGCGCGATGGTCATCTTCCAATAGATGAACTGGGGCAGGGGGAGCATGAAGATGAGGTGCAGCACGGGCAGCTGGTGGCGGCGCCCGCGCTCCCAGCCCATGCAGGTCAGCACCACACCGCCCACCCAGATGATCAGCGCATAGGTGACGATATCGGGGATCTGTACCAGATTGCCGAAGATACCGAAGACCAGCGCAACGCCGATCACGGCAATGCCCGGCCAGCGGTTGACAGGTTCTGTGCCGTCGACGGGGGGCGCCTGCCGCAGCTCGCGCAAGAAAAGATAGAGCGAGACAGCGGGATCAACGGGCCGTGGCTATACTCGGGTGTGATCCACGCGCGGCCCAGCGATTGCAGGCCCAGCCAGTACACGGGCAGCGCCGCCACGATCAGCAGGACGAACCACACCAGCCCCACAGGGTTGGTACGGCGCAGATCGAATGTGCGTTGTATCTGGGCAGAGCTGATATCGGACATCGGTTTTCCCACTCAATGACACGCACGACTGTGTGCGTACCGTTCCATAGATTCCCATATTGGCGGTAATATGGCCCCTAGCACAGCTTTGGGCCGAAATCACCCTCGGCAGGCACCCAAAAAGGCGCTTTACGACTTTGTGATGAGGTTTTGCCGCACTGAGCTTTGAGACCGCCCTCATAAACGAAAAAGGGGCCACAAAAGCGACCCCTCGTTCAATTCTGTTCAAACGCTCAGGCGGTTGCTGTTTTCTTGCGGCGGCGCAGTGCGGCCGCGCCACCCAGCGCGGTCAGCAGCAGCAGACCTGCGGCAGGAACCGGAATCGGGGATGTTGTGAAGGACACACCGTATGAGATATCGTTTACGGCATTTTCGAAGAACTGGATCGTGAACGAATCACCGGTCGCGTACTTTGCGCCAGGTGCGAAACCTCCTGCGAAGCTCACAGCGTGAAAGTTATTTACGACTCCAAAGCTCAAAGGCGGGCCACCATCGACCGAAAACGTCGTTCCGCTAGCATCGGCCCCACTTTTCGACCCGACCGCGTTTACGGCAAAGCCAGTTACCGCGAAGCGATTAAGAGCTGTGAAGGAGAAAATGACACCATCATCGGTTGTCGGAACGGAGAACGACACGCTCGGCGCATCGCCCAGTTGCACGTCTGTAGCGACGGTTGTCGTTACGGCGGATGCCATAGCTGGAAGCGATGCAAGCGCCGCAGCGGCAAGAACTTTCGCGATCATGTTCATTCAGAATTTCCTAATACTATTGCAGACGACATAGGACCGTTCTGCGTTGCATTTATATAACCGGACGTAGCGGCAATTTGCAAATGGTTAATAGGGGATTTTGTCCATACTAAGGCAACGTTGGAAGTTTTTGGCCACAGAGCGGATCTCTTGAGCAAAGCAAGGGCCGGGCGCATGGTATTGGCCTCGATTGTTCCTAAAACGGCGATTTTTAGTGCATTTTATAAGGTATTGTTTCTGCTTTTGAGACAGCCTGGTTAAAGTGCACCGATATCCGTGCATTAACTCAGGTGCGCCCGGTGAAAGCGGCGCGTCAGAGCGTGCCGCCGCAGGCCTGGCGCAGCATCCACACGGCCCGCGTGAGGCGCAGGCGTGTCAGGGTCGCCACAGCGCGGCGGCGTTCGCGCGAATCCCTCAGACTCTGTGCGCGCACGACCTTGGGCAGATGCGCCAGCACCGATACCGGCATCATCAGAGCCCTGAGCGCCCAGACCATCCGCGCGCGCAGGCCCCGGCCCTGCAAACCCCAGGCCTCGGTCGTCAGGCGGCGCCATTTGCGCGACAGGGCGGTCCAGTCGGAGCGGGTGGGATGGGCCACGCGCAAGGCGTCGTGGTGTAACAGGCCATAGCCTTTGGCCGTCGCCCGCTGGCACCAGTCGAGATCCTCCGACAGCCCCGCGCGGAAAGGGCCCACAGCCTCGAACACATCGCGGCGGGTCAGCAGATTGGCCGTGACCGAAAACCCTTTTTTCTCGATGTAGCCCTTGTTGTCGAAGGCGAAAACCGTCTCGAAGGCCTCCGCGCCCGAGCGGGGGGCCGGGGTTTCGTCGAACAGCGTCACCGTGCCGCCGATCACATCCGCGCCGCCCCGCAGCGACAGCGCCACGGCGAGCCAATCGGCGGCGGGCACGCAATCGCTGTCGAGGAAAAACAGATGCGCGGCAGAGGTCTCGGCCACGCCACGGTTGCGCGCAAGTGCTGCGCCCTTTTGCGGCTCGATGATCAGCCGCACGCCGGGGTGGGCCTGTTCCACCGCCTTCAGCGAGACGGGCGAGGCGTTGTCCACCACCACGACCTCCACCGTGTCCGGCACCTGCGGCATCAGCGCGGCAAGGCAGCGCATCAGGCGCGCGGTGTCGTTGTAGTGCGGGATGATGACGGCAGCTTCGGGGCGCATGGGTTATTTGACGCTTGCCAGCAGATCGCGCAGCGCGCGCTGGTAAAGGCCGAGCTTATCCAAACCCTGCGCAAGGGCGGCCTCGGCCTCCGTGCGCAACAACGCGCGATCGGCATAGCCCTGCTCGATCGCCGCGCGAATGGTGTCCGATGACTGGCTGGTGCAATCGACTGTGCGGGTGTAGCCCAGCGTGCCGAACAGCCCCTCGAACTTGCGGCTGTAGGCCATGGGGATCACCGGCACGCCCGAGGAAAACGCGGCGATGCAGGCATGCATCCGCGCGCCCATGAAGAAATCGAGCCCTGCGATATAGCTCTTGGCCTGCGACGGCGTGTCAAAGGCGGGCGCCAGCACGGTGCCGGGGAATTTCGCGGCCAGCGCCTCGGAGGCGCGGTAGTCATCCTCGCCCGTCATCGGGCCGGAGCGTACGATCACATGGGGTACCAGATGCACCTCGCAGCCATCGGCATGGGCCTGAAAATAGCCGATCAGATCGTCGATCAGGCTGGGGTAATCCATTTGCAGGCCGAATTCGTTCTTGCCCGTATAGCCGCCGCCCATCAGCAACCCCGAGACATTGATGCCCACTTTGATCGGCCCGCCATCGCGCGGGGCAGGGGAGGTGTAAGGCAGGCGCAGTGCCACATCCGAGGCCTCGATCACGCGGCTCTGGCCCATATCCGCCGCCGCTTTGGTCGAGAGCGCATCGCGGCTTGCCACAATGGCGCAGCGCCGCATGGAAACTTTGGCCAGCGCGCTCGACCAGCCCTTGGTGAAGGGGCCAATCGTCTGGGGTGCCATCACCAGCGGCGTGCGCGCGATATGCGTGAGGTACTTGAGCCAGAACATCCGTTTGAGCCGTCCTGATCCGTAGATATCGGCAAAACTGTCGCCGCCGCCGATGTCGATGACCACATCGGACGCCCGCGCGATGGCGAAAAACCCACGGGGGCTTTTCATCAGCTTGCCGTCCATATCCCGGACCGTGATGTCGTCGCCCGTGACGTAGGGCTCGCGCGCGTCCTTGAAATCCAGAATGGTGATGTCGATCTCGCGGCCCAGATCGCGGGCGATCTCGCGCAGGATCTCGACCTCCGACACGCTGAGCGCGCCGACGCCCAGATTGTCCGAGCGGGTGGCATGCATGATGAGACAGACGGCGATGGGGCGTTGGGACATGGATTAAAAGCCTTGGGCGTCAGGGATGTTTGGGGCGCAGACTGCGCCGGACCATGCCCAGAAAGTTCTTGAGATTGCGGCCGGCCGTGTTTTGCCGCGCCGCCGCGACGATGTTCAGGCCCTCATAACGCGGAATGGGCTTGCCCGCCAGTTTGCGCCCCAAGAGCCGCGCGAACAGCGCGCGCCGGCGCTCGCGCTGGCCGGGCTGGATGGCGGCGAGGGTGTCCACATTGAAGGGCTCGGTCTTGAGGTGCCCGGCGGTTTGCGCTTCTGCCAGCAGGCGCGCGCCCAGATCGGTGCGCGCCACGATCAGGCTGATGCCGGGGGCCTCCTCGAACACAGGATATCCGGCGGCGTCGCTCTCCCAGGCATCGGCGCAGACGATATCCGCCGCCACGCCCGTGCCGTCTGCGCACAGCTTGCAGCGCATTTGTACATGGCGCGAGAGCACCCCGCCCCAGCTTTCATGATAGCTCATGGAGCGCTCTTTGCCGTCATGGCCCAACGCCGTGGCCTGTCCGGGCCAGCCATTGCCGCGAAAGCGGAATTTGGCGGTGCTTTTAAGATCGGTGCCCAGCTTGGCCAGCACCTCCTCCCCGCCCTTATGCGAGGGCACACCGGCGCAAAAGAACGATAGGATCACGGGAAAAGCTGCTGCGATCTCGGCATCGCGCGCGGTCAGTGCGCGCAGCGCGGCGGCATCGCAGGGCTTGCCGACAAAAGCGTGCCGCGTGCCATGGGCCTTGTGGGCGGCCAGCTGCGTGCCCAGCTCGGACAGCGGGGCGGAGGGTGCATAGCGCGAGCCTGCGGCGGCGATGATCTCATCTGCGTTCTGCGAAACGGTGGCGGCATTGCCGATGGGCAGCGCGTCCGAGGCCGTCGTTTGCACCACCGCATCCACCGCGCCGCTGTCCAACAGATAGAGCAGCATCCCCGACAGTCCCCCGCCCGAGGCGCCCGCAAAGCGCGCGGCCGCATTGGTGGCATGGCCTGTCTGCATGGTCTTGTAGGGGCCCCAGAGGACCGGATCGGGTCGCCCCTGCGCCTCGACACTCTGGCGCAGACCGGGGCAGACTGCCTCAACGGTGGCCTCCTGCTGCGCGGTCAGGGGGGCCGATTGAACGGGGCGCAAATAACCCGGCGCCGTGTCGTGCATGGCGACCTTGCCGGGAGCGACCATGGCACAGGCCCCGCAGCCCGCGCACAGATCGCCACGCGCCACACGCGCGAGTGCAGGACTGTCGGGCAGATGTGGGGGGGCGGTCTGGGACATGAACGGGATCCTCTGTATGCGGTATCGCCCTGCGCGCAAAGCTATGCCTGCGTATCCCGTGCCACAAGCCCGCCTGCGGCACCAGCATCGGGGCGACTCGCCTGTGCCGTGTTTCGCAAAACTGTTGGTCTTTTGACACAGCCGGGCGGTGCGCCCCACACCTCAACAGTTTCTCCGCGCAGGCACCACTGGTTCCAAAATCGCAACAATCGCGGGGAGGGGCGGGAAATTTCCCTTGACCAGGCAAGTGTATTGTCTTTGGTGCCAAGGCAAGACCCGGCACAGGCCGCTCACCGGAGACGTATCCATCTTTCGCTCTATCGCCCTGCTTTTATCGAGCAACATGCTGGACGCCGTTTTCCTGCTGGTGCGCAACCTGTTGCTGGCGCGACTGCTCAGTCTTGAGGACTACGGCCTCGCCACGACTTTTGCGCTGGCGGTAACGCTGGTCGAGATGGTGTCGCAGTTCGGCCTGCAACAACAGATGATCCAGTCCAAGGAAGGCGATGATGCGCGCCTGCAAGCCTCGTTCCACGGGTTTCAGGTGCTCAGAGGGGGTATCAACGGGGCTGTGCTGTTCCTTTGTGCCGGGCCGATTGCCGGGTATTTCGGCGCGCCGGAGGCGGAATGGGCGTTCCAGTTGGTGGCGCTGGTGCCCGTCATCAGCGGGTTTCAGCATTTCGACATGCACCGGCTGAGCCGCCAGATGCGGTTCTGGCCCCTCGCGCTCAGCTCGAATTTGCCGTCGCTGCTCTCCTTGCTCAGCGTGATGCCGTTTTACTGGGCTTTCGGCGACTACCGCGTGCTCTTGTTCGCCATTCTGGTCCAGATGAGCACCATTCTGGTGATGACCCATGTTGTCGCACAGCGTCCCTATGCGCTGGCCTTCGATCTTGCCGTGATCGGGCGCAGCCTGCGCTTTGGCTGGCCCCTGCTGGTCAATGGTGCGCTGATGTTCGCGGTCTTCAACGGCGAGCGGATCATCATTGGCGGGCAGCTGGGGCTGGAGACGCTGGCGCTCTTCTCGCTGGCGCTGTCGCTGGCCCTGTCGCCGACACTGGTGATCTCCAAAAGCGTCATGAGCTTTTTCCTGCCGCAGCTCTCGGGCGCCATCGGCACACCGCCCTACCGGGATCTCGCCATGACGACCTTTCAGATGCACCTGCTGCTGGGGGGGATCATGGTGGTGGCGATTGCGCTGCTGGGCGGGCCGTTTATCCACGCGGTGCTCGGGGTGAAATACGAGGGCTCGATCGCGCTGCTGATCTGGCTGGGGGTCATGCAGGCGCTGCGGGTCTATAAGGGCGGCTGTTCGGTCGTGGCCATGGCGGCGGCGCATACGGAAAACGCTATGGTGGCCAATATCATCCGCGTCAGCCTGCTGCCGCTTGCCTGGGTTGTGGTGGCGCAGGGCGGCAGCTTGCTGGACCTGATTGTCATTGGGTTGGTCGGGGAAGGCCTCGGCCTGATGATCGGTCTGGCGCTGGCGCTGTGGCGGCAAAGCCTGCCGCTGCGCCCGCTGGTGCCCGCGCTGGCGGTCTCGCTGGCGCTGCTGGCGCTGGCCTGTGTGCATGCCTTTCTGCACACCGACTGGCGGCCCGATCTGCGCACGGGCGGCGGGCTTGTCTTTTTGCTGGCCCTGCTGCCCCTGACCATGCCCGAGTTGCGCGGATATCTGCGCAACCGCGTGATGGTGGGGCACACGGATTAACGGTTTGACAATAACTCTAAAATAGGAGAAATTTACTGAAAATTGATCATTAGCCTTCTGAGGTGGCCAGCTGATGTCTATCATGAACGGCTTTTCGGTAAATTCTTCCGCCTACGGCGGGCCTGTTTTTCTGGGCGATGTCGCACAGAGCCGCGACAATAACTTCAACCTGATCCGCTTCATCGCAGCCACGGCCGTGCTGGTCTCGCATGCCTGGCCCATCGCCCTTGGCCCCCATGCCACGCAGCCGCTCAAAGCGCTGACGGGCCATACGCTGGGGGGCCTTGCGGTCTTTGTGTTCTTCGCGGCCTCGGGGTTTTTCATCGCGGGCAGTTTCATGCGCAGCCGCTCCGTCCGGGTCTTTACCGCCGCGCGGGTGCTGCGGCTGATGCCGGGGCTGGTGGTCTCCGTTCTCGCGGTGGCCTTCATCTTGGGGCCGCTGGTCACCTCGATGTCGCTCAATGCGTACCTGAGCGATCCGCAGACCGCCGGTTTCGTCTGGCGCAACATCACGCTGGCCTTTCCGCAATATACCCTGCCCGGCGTCTTCGAGGATCTGCCCTACCCGGCGGTCGAAGGCTCCATCTGGACGCTGATCCACGAGGTTTTGTGCTACGGGCTGGTGTTTGTGGCCGGAGTGACGGGGCTGTTGATGCGCCGCACGGCTATGGCCGTGGCGATGGCGGCCTATGGGGCGCTGTGGGTGGCGACCACGCTGGATATCCTATCGCTGCACCCGCGTCTGGCCCAGACGCAGGAGCTGTCATTGCCCTTTGTCATCGGCGTCGCGTTTTTCCTGTGGCGCGACAGGCTGGTGCTGTCGTTCTGGGCGATGATCGCGCTCATCGCGGCGGCGACACTGGCCAAGGGCACGGTGTTTGCTTTTCCCGTGCTGGCGCTGGCGCTGGCCTACGCCACCTTCTGGCTGGCCTATGTGCCCGCGGGTGCGATCCGCCGCTTCAATGCGGTGGGCGATTATTCCTACGGCATGTACATCTATGCCTTCCCGCTTCAGGGGCTGGCGGTTTGGGTCTGGGGGCCGATGGACCCTTTGACCAACATCGCCCTGTCCCTGCCGATCACGCTCATCTGCGCCGTGGCGTCGTGGCACTGGATCGAGCGGCCCGCGCTGAATCTGGTGCCACGTCGCCTGCCTCAGACGGGCTGAGCGGCCCCTATGGGCGCGGTCCCGATGCTGCGCCCGAACAGATCGACGGGATAAGCCGCGAGATCTGCGGGCAGAAGCGGCAGCTGCGTGCCGGCCTGAGGCGTATAATCGCCGCCCCCCGCACCACTGCCCTCGTTCGAGCGATCGTCCGCCCAGACCGGGTCGATGCCGTAGACTTCCCCCTCCGAGGCGATCTCGCCCAGCCAGGAGGCGGGGCTGTAGCTCGTCCCGTTGTTCGACCCGCTGAGCGCCGCGTTATACGCCCATCCGGTCTTGTAGCGCACCGCCCAGTTGCCGGTATTGGCACTCTCACCAGCAAAGACATCGCCCTTGGTGTTTATCAACTCGAACACATTGCTGCGCACATAGGCGGATTTTTCCACGTTCTCGGAGCCGTCGAGATACAAAAGATTCAGCCGCTCTCCGACAGCGGTGTTGTGCATCATCACCAGATTCTCGACCGACGCCACGTTCCCGTCGGCGTTGATCTGGATGGTCGGGTCCGTATGGCTTCCCCAGCTCTCGATGATATTGCCCACCAGTGCAAAGCCCCTTGGCCCGATCGCACTATCATTGCCGACCATCCGGTTGACGCCGCTGCCCCGGCTGAAGAAATTCCAGCCCGCAAAGGTGCCGATACTGTCTGGGTGAGGGGTAAACCCCTCGCCCGCGCAGCCCAGCAAATGTACCATCCCGCTCCCGTTTGCCGCATCGCGGCAGCCGATGCCGATGCATCTTTTGTACACAACGCCAAACTGGCTGGACTGGCGCATGTAGCCCGTGCAATCGATCTGCCAGAACAGCCCGGTCCTGTAGACCCATGCCGCATAATCCGACGTGCCGTTCGCGTCCCAGATACAGTTTTCCACGATCAGCTTCGAGGTCGCGTCATTGCCGCCATTGTCGAGGAAGATCACATTGCCCGCGGTCTTGCGCAGGGTAAGGTTTCGCACCTTGAACAGGCGGGGGATGCCGCCCGTCAGGCTTGACCCACGGTCCTGGAAAACGGTCGTGGCGACCGCTGCGGGGTCCGCCGCCTCCAGCACCAGCGGCATGCCCGCCACATTGGCCCCCCGGAAGCCGCCCGAATGGGTGTGCACACCGGGCTCCAGCCGGATCACCACGCCGCTGTTATGCGCACGGCCGTTAAGGCTGCCGTTCACCGCCACAGCCGCCGATGCCGCCGCCGAGACGGTTGCAAAGGGGGCTGCTTGTGCGGTTGCCGCCGCGCCCGAGGCCACAGCAGTTGCATTGTCGCCCGCCGTTGCATCGACATAGGCAAACACCGTGCCATAGCTGCCCGCGCCGTCATTGAGCAGGCGCAGCGTCGTCAGGTTGGGCGAGGGGTAGGGATCGCCATGCTGCGAGATCGTGAAGGCCGCCCCCACCCAAGGATAGATCACCGCGTCGATGGTCAAAAGCGCGCCTTGCTGCAAGGTACTCAGGTCCATCTCGGCGGCGTAATGCGGCACGCTGAGGCCCGAGGCCGCATACTGGGCCACTTCCATGGCGGATACGATCTGCTCGACGGTCATAGCGCCGTCGGATGCAATAAATTTTACGGCGGCAACAGGGCTGCCGCCGCGCGCATGGCCATGGGCTACGGCCAGCCGCAGGGTATGCGTGGTCGCGCGCGCCCATTCCAGATCATGGTTGAGCCACATGGCGATGGGCGCGGGTGCGGTTCGTGTGCTGTTGTTGGTGACGCCGGCAACTACATCGCCCGCATAGACAAAATCGGCCAGCGCGACCCGATCGGCGCTCAGGGTGGCATGATCGGGGTGGGGCTGGCGGACGCGGGTGGTCAAGGCCAGTGTCTCGTCATACTGCGCGGGTGCGCCGGTCTGGTCGAAGCCCACGCGCCGGACGATGAGAGTCTGGGCAGGATCGAAGGCATCCGTATCGGCATGGAGGGCTTGAAACCCTTGCGCCAGAACCTCCGTCACCTGCGTCTGCGGGACGACAGGCGGGGGCACCACCACAGGGGGTGCCGCGCCATCGGGCAGCAGGGTCGCGCTCAGCTCTATCGCATTTGCCAGCGTCATTTGCATATGACCAGCCTCTCTCTTAAGGGTCGGGACAAGAAGGCTGGCTCTATAGCATGGGTCTTGCTAGTGTTGCGTCCGTCTGGACCACACCCCGCGCTGCGTTATAGTTTCGTTGACTACCCGCCCGCCTGGCGCGCTGAACAGCCCGTCAAAGCACCCTTTTTGAGAGGCTGACATGAAAAATATGACCAAGCATCCGGTGTCTTTCTGGGGTCGTTTTATTGCTGTGCTGTGTCTTGCAGCCTGTGTTTCAGGGCCTGCCACCGGTGAGGACAGGCAGGCAAACCCGCAAACCCTCACCGCCCTTCTGGCGCAGGCCGCTCCCGGCGATGTGATCCTGCTTGCGCCGGGCGATTACGACACGCTTGTGGTGCGCCGTGCGCTGGGGACCGATCAAAACCGTGTGACTCTGCGCTCGGCCGATGCGCAAAATCCCGCGCGTTTTGAGGCGCTCAAGCTCAACGAGGCGGAGGGGCTTACCATCGAGGGGGTCGTGTTCGACTACACATACGCGCCCGACCACAACATCAACAAACTGCGCGTCTCCGAGATCAACAGATCGCGCCACATCACGATCCGCAATACCGTCTTCGACGGCGACCGCGCGACAGGCACCAATACCGATGCCGACGGTTATGGCGCCTCCTTTGGTCTGGCGATCCGCTGGGCCGAGGATGTGCTGGTTGAGGACAGCGTCTTTCGCACCTGGTACCGGGGGATCGTCATCAGCCAGGCTGGCGGCATCACCCTGCGCGGCAATGAACTCTACGACATGCGCTCGGACGGGGTGAATTTTGCTGAAGTCACGGATGTTCTGGTGGAGCGCAACCATTTCCACAGCTTCCGCCGCGCATCCTCCAGCCGCGATCACACCGACATGATCCAGTTCTGGACCAATGGCACCAAAACCCCCAGCTATGACATCACGATCCGCGATAACATCCTCAACGCCGCCCATGGCGACTGGACCCAGTCGATCTTCATGCGCAACGAGGTGGTGGATGCCCAGGGCGGAGGCCCGGAGATGTTTTACCGCGACATGTCGATCACCGGGAATGTGATCATCAACGCCCATCTGCACGGCATTTCCGTCGGCGAGACGCGTGGCCTCGAGATCGCCAACAACACGCTCGTGCGTAATCCGCGCGCCCGTCTGACCAACAACAATGTCATCTTGCACACCCCGAGCATCCGCGTCGCCGAGACCTCGGAGCAGGTGCGCATCACGCGCAACATCACCTCCAACATCGAAGGCGGGGAAGGGGCTGTGGGTTGGCGCATCGACGACAACCTCATGATCGAGATGCCGCAGCCAGGGCGCGCGGGTAACCTCGACCGCATCTTCGTGGCGGCCGAGCATGGTGATCCTGCCGTTTTGTCCAGCTTTGCCTATCTGCCCGACGGGCTGGCGGCCCGCGACGGCATGGGTGCTGCGCGCCTGCACCGGATCGCACAGGAAACCACGGCGCCCTTGGTTCAGGTGCGCCGGGATGCCGCCTTCGCAAACCAATTCACCTTCGAGGCCAGCACAGGCGCGGGCCTGAACTGGGATTTCGGCGATGGGACCACCGCGCAGGGCGCCTCCGTCACCCACCGCTTCGCCACGCCGGGCGCGCATACCGTACAGGCTCACACCGCCGCAGGCATCCAGACCGCGCTGCGTGTGAGTGTGCCACATCCGCAGGTGGCGGTCTTTGACGGGCGCAGCTTGCAGGTCCGCACCGATGACGGTCCGCACACCCTTGAAAACGTACCGCTACAGGGTGCCACCCTTCCCCTGGGGCAGGGCAGAGACGTGTTCCAGATCGCGAGAGACGATATCGCTGGGTTCTTCGGGGCAGGGGGGTTCGCCCTCGATCTGCGCCTACGCGCGGGCGACACGCGCAACCCCACGGGCGAGATTCTGCGCATCCATAACAACCTTATCCTCTCGATGACCCCCAAGGGCGGCATCACCTTCTGGCTCAACACCGCGCAAACCCCCGAACCAGTCTCGGTCAGGACCGGCCCGCTGAAACTCTTCGACCAGAACTGGCACGATATCGCCCTGCGCTATGACGCGCGCACGGGCATGATGCGGATTTTCGTGAACGGCGAAGAACGCGGGCGCGGCCAGGCCCAGGGCCTCCTGCGCCCGATGGAAAGCTGGGGGCTTTCGTTTGGTAATCCCTTTGGGAAAAAGACCTTCGACGGTGAAATCGCACAACTTGAGCTGCAAGCAGGCCTTTTCGCACCTGCGTCTCCCTGAACCTGCCTTAAAAGGCCCCCATTCCTGCGCCATATAGCTTCCTTGGGGGAGCCCTTCCCAAATGGGGGATTATCTATCGCTCCACCCATGGTTTGCTTTTTGGCGTGGTTTCTCACGCGCGTAACATGCAAAGAGGCGCAATGAACGTCCAGATGACTACTTGGGTGAAGGCCCCGAAGGAAAACAGCCAATGACCGAAATCCGCGCTGCGGGCACGGCCCCCGACAGGCAAACGACAGATGCCGATCTGAGCGTTATCATCGTCAGCTACAACACCCGTGAGATGACGCTGAAGGCCGTCGAGACCCTCTATACCAACACACAGACCACCCGGTTCAACTGCATCGTCCTCGACAATGCCTCCGAGGATGGATCTGCCGAAGCTGTGGCAGAGGCCTTTCCGATGGTGCAGGTCATCGCGTCCCAAAAGAACCATGGCTTCGCGCTGGCCAATAATATCGCCGCGGAACAGATTGATACGCCCTATATCCTACTCCTCAACCCCGATACCGAAACCTACCCCGGCGCCATCGACGCGCTGATGGATTTTGCCCGCGGTAATCCGGGCGGCGGGATCTGGGGGGGGCGCACTGTGTTTCCCGACGGCACACTCAACATCGCATCCTGTTGGGCGCGCCCTACGATGCGCAGCCTGTTTTTTCGTGCGTTCGGTCTCACGACGATCTTCCCCAAACGGGAGTTTTTCAACCCCGAAGCCTACGGCACTTGGCGCCGCGACAGTGTTCGCGAGGTCGATATCGTCGTCGGGTGTTTTCTGCTAATCACACGCGAGCTGTGGTCGGAGCTTGAAGGCTTCAACCTCAAATATTTCATGTACGGTGAAGATGCGGATCTGTGCCTGCGGGCACGCGCCAAGGGCTGGCGCCCGATGATCACGCCACAGGCGCAGATCATGCATGTGGTCGGCGCGTCGAGCAAAAAGAACGATCGCAAGGCCGTCATGGTCATGAAATCGCGCGCGGCCCTGGTCAAGGACCACTGGCCCCGCTGGCAGGTGCCCATCGGTATCTTTCTGATGTGGCTGTGGTGTTGGTTGCGCCTGTTGGCCACACGGCCCTTTGCCCGCTCCGGGAACGCCGGACGCAGGCAAAGCGCCGAGCGCTGGAAATACCTGTGGGACCACCGCGCCGATTGGCTGTCGGGCTACTGAGTTCAGGTATATTCCTGCACGATCCGCTTCACGACTACCTTGGGAGAGAAGCGATCGACGTCGTCCATCTGCTGCTTCGTCATTTTCCCCAGATAAGAGGACGTGACCGAAAACGTCGAATGGCGCGAATAGATCAGATGATCACAGCGTGACAGCAGCCACATATCAATGAGCGCGTTTTCCGCCTCACGCACCTTTTCGATCTCGGATGTCGGCCAGTGCAGGCGCGACCCGTCTTCGGGCAGATATTTCGGGATCAGGTGAATGCCGTCAAACTCGGCCTGCATCTCGGCCTGCACGTTGCCATTGTCTGTTGCCAGAAAGATCTTTGCATCCGGCGTCTCACCCAGACGTTTGCGCAGCGTGCTTTTGATTTTATGCAGCGGGATCTTACGGTCGGTATAACGTATATGAACACCGATGCTGGGCGAGCCAAGCTGCGCGGCCATGCTGTCCACTTCGGCAAGGACACGCGCGTTCGGGGTAAAGTACCGGTCCAGATAACTGCTCATCACCTCTGCCAGTGATTTCCCTGCAAAACGCGCATCACGGCGCATATGACCGGCCAACCGCCCGAATTTCGGCAGGTAGGACCAGAAAACTGCAATATCCTCGGGCGCATCAAGACGGCGCAGATCCGTACACAGATACCTGTAGCCGGTCGGCTTGGAATGGCTGTCGGGAATGAATCTCTCAATCATCTCCTGCGGTGTTTTTCCAAGATGGCCCGTCCAGACCGCGGGCGATACGGGATCTGTCACATCATCATGGGCGTCATAGGGGGGCGGGATGGGCGTATCGAAGAGAATGGCATAAGCGTTTTCGCCCACGGGCGCATAGCTGCCATCGCGCCAGTCAATGATAGGTGTGCGGCCTGTAAGGTCTGCGTAAACCAATCCGCTGACGGCTGAAAGAATACAATTTCCTAATCCGCCTTTCCCCTTGATCAACAGGACTTTGGACATCGCACTTTCCTTTTTATATATGCTCGGATCATGGTGAAGTTCTGCCAGCGCACCGCAAAACATGCAAGGATCACCGCCGCATCTGACATACTTGAATGTATAATTTCAAAACACTATGCCGTTCGTAGCCTGTGCGCAGCCTGCTCCGGGATAAAGCAGATGACTGAGTGACATTATTTGCCAGCGAAGCAGAAGCGCTCGACCCTCATGTCTCTTAGCCGGGTTGCATCCATAAGCGCGGACGCCAGACAGCTTTAATCCAGCTGTCATCGTGTTATTTTTTAGGTGGGAACCTAGTGTATGAGGGCCGTGAGCTTGCCGCTTCCTGTCCGATCTCAGCGGACGCACTGCTCGTACTTTTGTCTGAGCCCTGTCGCGTAAACCTGGATCTATCTGTGTCGGGTTTTACCACATTATCCAGCCCGAAAGCGTTGCGGTCTGGACTCTGAGGTTTCGCATAAAGCAGCCACATGCCGCTACCAAACATGAAGAACACGAACGAGTATACCGTATGCCAGATGTGCACAGTGCTCAGCGTGAAGGTCAAACCAATGAAGCTAAACATCCAAGCCCGACGTAAATTCCACAAAACCTGATCGTCATCAAATTTGCGACGGCCGATCTTCCATATCCCAATGACGTATCCAACCGCGAGGAACAAAAATCCGGGAATACCAAACCGTACTGCGATCAGGAGCCAAAAGTTGTCCAGACTGCCTGAAAACATCCAGATGGGACGAACCCAGTCATTCAGGCCCTGCCCAAAAACAGGGTTAGCCCAAACATTTACCATCCCCCATTCAAAGATAATCGTCCGCCAATATGCAGTGTGGGATGAAAAGGTCGCATAGCTGAGAAAGACCATGATCGGAGTCCGATCAGAGAGCAGATCAATTATGACATAAAATACCGCAATTACAGAAAGAAGTATCACCCACCTCCTTTCAGAACTTCGGAATACCCAAGCCCAGAAAATAAGAATAAACTGCATCACCATCGCAAGGAGAGCGCCACTCGACAGGGCCAGAAACCCACTGATGCAGATCACAAGAGCGCAAATGATCCGAAATGTATTACTAAATATATCCTTAAACCCAACGAAACAGAGTGATAGCACAACGGCGCAGAAAAGACCCCAATGGATTGGGTGTACAAAGACCATCTGAACCCGATCAAGCCCCATACGTCTACCGGGCGAAAGATCGGGATTACTGCTAACTCCCGGTATGGAGTTCACTAAATTAGCTATTACCGCTGTACCAGTGAGCGTTTCATACAGCGCAAACGGAAAGCAGGCAAAGACGAAGTAAACCAGAGTACGTACCAAGGCAATAAAATCATCTCGGTCCCGAATGCAGGCACGCCCCAAAATATATCCACCGATAAACTCAATTCCGGTCGAACCGGCATTGGCTATTGCCTGATTTGGATTGTTAACCAAGAGTGATACTAGAATCCACCCTACATGGAGGAAGAAAAATACATCGATCCAAAGAAGCCTTCCATATTTTCCCATGAGTAGATTGATCGAAAGCGGAATAATGGTCACAAGAAGAAGAAGCCGCACGAGCGTTAAAAAAACAGGACCGAGCGAGAAACCGACTGGTAGAAATACTGCGATAATATAGAGAAGAACAAGTATAGATACCTGGCCGTTACGGATTCCCGCCAAGTCTAACTTAATCTTTGAACCCTGAGATAGTACTCGCTCTTGATCTGCTCTCAGCACAGTTTATTCCTTAAAGTAAATCAAATTAAGAATTTCAATCTTCTTGTACTGTATCCTTCGATAGCTCTGCACATCGACTGCAATATCGCTATAAGCTGAGCTACCCATATCAGTAGAGCCCCCTTGCGGAAACTGTAGAGTCGTCAGGTATACGTAAATTTTCCCATCAGCAAAATACTATAGTTTATTTACTACGAACCAGCTTTGCAGCACAGATCTTGTCGGGGGTGTCACGGGCGACTCCAGCTTATAGCTGAGGGGTGTGAGCAGTGACCCCTACGAAGTACACAACTAAGGGTTGGTCTTCTTATGACACAGCGTTCAAGCAACGCCCTGCATTTGCTTTCCGGCCTGATCTTGAGACGACCCATGTGCCACCCCAGCCCCGAAGCCCTCAGCACAGTCACATGAGTGCGATGTGATGACGCGTCGGCCCACTGCAATAACCATTTCCGCAGTCCAACGGTATTGTCACTCACCCAAGGCGCTATGAGTACAACATTAGTCTCTTGGACGTCGGTATTTTCCTTGCCGGTTAGCTGGACGGTAAATGATTGCGATGTGTACCGCGTTCTCATGGCCTCGGTGCACGCGTGAAGGCTGAAGACATGTGAGCACCTGCCTCGGTCCGCTTGTCAGGAGCGAGGCAGGCGCGTTTTGCCTTTTTAGGGCAGCAACGCTCAGGCGATGTCGTCCGTCCAGTCCACCGGAGCCGCGGTTTGTTCGAACTCAAACTCATCTGTTATCTTCAGACCACTGACTTCACCGGTAAACGGCCGGTTCCAGGCAGTGCCGACCGACCAGCCCCACTCGTGGCCGCCCGCGCCGACCAGTTCGAAATCGGTATCATCGACTTCCAGTACGACTTCACCATCAAAAATCAGCTGGAAATGATCGGTTTCACCGTCCACCAGTACGGTCGCATTATGCTCTTGATCCGGGCTCACTCCCAACCCTTCGGTCTTGAAAGCCTTGAACCCGTCTTCTGCAGTTGCGATCTGAACCATGATTTCATCATCCTGAATGGTCAGGCCAAGTTTCAGGTGGTTCCAGATCAGCCGCGCATTTGACCCGTTGTCCTCATCCACTGTAAAATCCACGGAAACGCCAAGCTTGCCGGAGGCTTCAAATTCACGAAGATGGCCGATTTCGTGAAACTTCTTTTCGCCCCCCAGCGTGATCGCCGTTGCACGATCAGCGAGCACTGAATAATTCTCGAACGTAAAGGTCTGGGCATTTCCGTACTGGTTTGGCGCGTTCTGTTCAATTTCATCGTCGACGGGAACATCATCGTATGTGGCATCGACAGTCGCAGGCTCGACTGTCCCGGTGATTTCTGCCTCCACAAAAGGTTCAGAGTCTATGACCTGTGTCGAAGGTGCCGCCTCCGGTGACGGCTTGGGCGACAGACTGTCGAGATGTGTGCCGACCGACACGTCGAATTGCGTGAGGCTGCCCTCGAAATTATCTTTCCCCCATGGGTTGCCAAAGGCCAGATCCCAAAACCCCGATGTCGCAAAGGTGCCTTCGAAGGCCACAGGCTCGAATGTCTGGTCACCGACCCGCAGCGTCGCCGAACCGTCCTGTACGGAAACGGAGACCTGATGCGCGGTGCCGTCGTTGATCTTGATGCCCTCCGTCTCCAGGTGGATGCGGTCACCGTCGTCGTTGAACAGCAGAACCGCCAGATCACCCGCCTCGTCTACACTGGTGATGAAAGAGCCATGCAGCCGGAAAACCTCGCCCGTTCCTCCGCCCTCGAGCGTGAAGGTCAGATCGACCATATCGCTGCCGCGCAATCCATCGAAGGCCTCGCGCGTCACGGTCGCGACAGTGCCCGAGCCGCCCAATTGCAGGGCACCGCCCTCGACAGCCGCCATCGGCCCCAGGTCGTTTTCCCTTCCAAAGCCGAATGCGGTGAACGCCCCCTGGTCTGCGTCAAACGATATCAGCTGCCCGCCACGGATATCTACGATGCTTCCGGCTGCCAGTTGCATGCCGTCCGGCAGGCTCACCATGAGAGAAACGTCATGATGCCCCGCTTGGGTAAAGCCGTGCGCCACCTGCACGCCCTCCGCGGTCTGCCCGTCGGCAAAGGTCCAGGTATAAACCGCATCCGTAATGCCCTGCTCTGCCAGCATATCCGCCGTCAGGCTGGCATCGAACACCTTGGTGTTTTCCCCCTCTACGGCCTCCGAGACATCGAAGAGCGCCTTGCGCGCTGCAATATCGGGCGCCTCATGCAGCGCGGGTGTGCCTGCGGCCATAACATCGGGAATGCTGCCGGCTTTGACGACGAACCCATGGCCATCAGGCCCCAGTGTCATGGAAGAGGCGACAAACACATCGCCATAATACCCAATACCGGAGGGATCGGTGTTCTGGATGAACGCGTTGCCCTTTACCGTCCAGTCGGGCTGTCCTTCATGGCCATTGATCCCGGCCGTCACATTCGAGGTAATGTGCACATCCTGCGACGCCTCGTTGACATTGATGACAGGCACCCAGAGCGTGGAGCTGCTCTGGTCGGGGTTGTCGTTATCCGCAACGGCGATGACCGCGTTGTCACGGATCGTCAGCCCATTGGCCTCCCCCACCGTTATCCCGTGCAGATGGCCGCCATAGATATTATTCCCCTCGATCAGGATGTTTTGATAAAACATCTCGGGGCCGCCGCCCTGGGAATCCACAGATTCATTGCGCATGAAGATCGCATGGGCAAAGGATCCATCACCGATATCGAGCTGGTTATTGCGGATGATGACATCTGTGGTGGGCCTCTCGGCACCATTCGTCCAGAACTGGATCATGTCGCGGTGATCCGCCGAACCGTACAGCCCACGGATATCGTGGATATGGTTCTCCTCGATCAAGGCGCCCTGGACCTCGACGAAATTCATGGCGTCGGAACGGACATCGTATACCTGATTTCCCTTTACGACGATATTATCGACACCATCGACAACCAAACCCCGGTGCCAGTCAAAGAACACGTTGCCCTCAAGCGTGATGTCGCTGCTGTCCCGGACAAACAGGCCGAAAGCAGTCCCGAACCCGTCGGGATCTGGAGTTTCGTCAAGAACACGGTCGCCCTCGAAAGTCGAATTGGTGATCTGGATGTTCGTACTTTTGATGACCTCGAAAGGCCGCGTCCGGCTCAGATCGCCTGCCTCGAAGCCATAGTCGAACACCACCCCATCGATCGCGAGGTTTTCAACCTCGTGCAGGCCCATCTTGTCAAAGACAGCCGGATTATCTGCATCCGCGGATTTGATCGTGACGGTCGAGGCAAAGGCCAGATCAAAGCCACTTTTGCCGTTCAGGGTAAAATCACCATATGAGCCTCCTGCGAGCAGAATGGTCTCTCCCCCTTCCGCTCTGCTCAAGGTGTCATAGAGAGCTTCAAGTGTTGATACGTTGATAGCACTACTCATAGTCAAACAGCCTCATTTGCAACCATGGGCGCAGCACAAGATGCACCCTTCCCGAGAGGAATGCTTGGTAAGGACGTTATGGACGTGTTCCCAATATGGCAGAAAAAAGTCGATTGCAGACAATGTCATACAATCTGCACAACAGGCCCGGCCCGCACACTATTTCATCGGGGACAAGGGCCTGTTTGCAGTGGGGTCGCGCCTGCCGCAGGCGACCCTTGATCGGGGCGACCCCCCTCGCGGCAGGCATCTTTCCGAGCTTATCTGAGGCCGATCAACCCCGTCGCGGAGGTGCCGCTCAGCATCACTTGGGTCACCCGAAACGGATAGACCACGCCCCCCATCAACGCCGGAAAATCGACCACATCGCCGGAGGCCAGACGCAGGCGCACCGACCCCGTACCGCCGATATAGAGCGCGCGTGTCGTCTCGGGCAGCTCTGCCGTGTCGCTGGGGGTGATCGGTGCGCCGGCGCGCGCAGGGGCGGTCAGACCCCCTTGATAGGAAGCGAATTCATCAGCCATCAGAAATATCCTTGCAAAGCCCGTGATCGGGCAACATTCGCAGAGAATTAACCGGACGGATTTAACAACACCTCAGTACAGCGTGCGCCGCCTCCCCAAAACAGCGCAACGGGGGCGTCCGGCAAGGTTCAGCTGCGCTGCCGGATCACACGTGCGGGCGCGCCCGCTGCAATCGCATTGGCGGGGATGTCCTGGGTCACGACCGACCCTGCACCGATCACACAGCCATCGCCGAGCGTGACACCCGCGGTGATGACGCTTTTTGTCCCGATCCAGCAGTCCTGGCCGATCACCACATCGCGCTCATCCATGGCCTGATCTGTGATGCGCACATCCGCGTCCAGCCCGTAATCCGCTGCGGTCACGAAACAGTTGGGTCCCAGCGTCGTGCGGGCCCCGATACTGATCCGCGCCGTCTCACGCCCGGCCCAAAGCGCGCAATATTCCCCAATCTGCACCTGATCGCCCAGGGCAATACGCTCGCCGTTGCGAAACGAGCTGTTGGGCGCAATGCGCAGATCGCGGCCCTTTTCGATCAGGCGCCGGGGCAGGGCGTGGCTGTACCCGTAATAGTGAAACATCCGCAGCGGATGCAGCAAGACCTGCGGATGCAGAAACGACCGCGCCGCGCGCGACAGTCGCAAGCCCAGAGAATTATCCTTCAAGGCAGGCCCTCATGACAGTCCGGTCACTGATAATAACCATAGCCGTATTCCGGCCCCATATAGCGGCACTTGTTCAGGATCACGCCCATTACATTGGTCTGGCTGGCCAGATCGCGCTCGCACATGTCGATCTCCTTGATGGTACTGGATTCCGCCCCCGCCACCAGCAACACGCAATCCATATGCCGCGCAAAGGCCATCATATCGTCGGTCGCCAGCATGGGTGGTGTGTCGAACAGCATCACATCGGGGGCATAGACCTCTTCGATGGCGCTGATCACATCGGGGATCTGCTTGCCCCCCAGCAATTCGGCAGGGTTCTTCCAGGGGCGCTGGTTGCACGACACGGCCAGATTGTCTCCATAGCGCAGCGCGTTATGGGTAAATGCCTGACTGCCTTCCAGAACATGGGCAAAGCTGATGTCGCGGGTGATGCCCGTCAGCTGCGCCAGTGAGGGGCGGCGCAGATCCATCTCCACCAGCACGGTGCGCAGATCGGCCTGACGCGCGAGGCTCAGCGCGAGGTTCATGGCGATGGTGCTTTTGCCGCAGGAGGCCGTGGGCGAAGTGATGGCAAGCCTGCGCCAGCCATTGTCGCGCATCTGTTGCAGCACGCGGGTGCGCATCATGTCGATATCGGTAGAATCGCGCCCCCCCTCCAGCGCCATGATGCGGTTGCGCTTGAGCCGTGCGGCGTCAAGCTCCAGCGCCGGCAGGGACTGCCAGGCCTGCGCGATCTCGGCCGCCGAGGCAGAGGAGATGGAAGCCTGTTCCGGTGCTTGCTCCAGAGGCGCGGCCGCGGGCTTCACCTGCGGCAGGGGCCGCGGCTCTGCAGCCTTGCCCTCGCGTGTACTGCGCGCCTTGGCGAGTGCGGATTGTATCTTTTCCATATCTGTTCCTCAGGCCTGGCGCAGGGCGGCATCAGCCCCCTCGTACGCGCCGATAAGCTGCTCGAGCGGGGCATAGAACGTGTCGACCCCCCAGAGCAGCAGCGGAATACCGACCAAAGCGCCCCCCACGACACCGATGATGATGCTGCGGCGGCGCAGGTTTTCGCCGCGCGTGCGGTAATAGGGCAGCACGGCGAAGGGCGTGATCCCCAGCGCGTTGCTCACATCCTCAGGACGCCGGATGCCCTTGTTGAGCAGCTCCAGCAGGACCACCATGGCCAACCCCATGACGATGCCCCCCCCGATGCCCCCCGCCGCGATCAGCAGGCGATTGGGCTTTTCGGGCGCGTTAGGGGTGACGGCCTGTTCTACGACCGTGATCCGCTGGCCCTGGCGCAGGGTCTCGATCACATCGCCGGTCTCGGCGCGGGCCATGTTGGAGACGGCCTGATCATATTGCGCGCGCACGTTGGCATAGTCACGCTCCAGCGTGTCGAGCGCGATGGAATTGCCCGGTGTCCGCTCCAGCGAGGCGGCGAGATTGCTCAGGTTCGTCTGCACCTGCTCCTTCTGGTCGGCAATAAAGGCAAGCTGGCCGTCGATCTCGGCGAGCTGCGCCTGATAGGCGGTGATGGGTCTGCCCGTCTCGGACGTGTCTCCCTGTTGCGCCAGCTGCTGCTCTACGATGGTGCGCAGCCCACGGATGCGCGCCTGCAACAACACGACGCGCGGATTTTCCGGCGACAGGATCGACAATTGCGCCGTCAGCTCGTCCTCCAGCGCGCGCAGCTGCTGCTGCTCGTCGGTGAGGGTCGAGCCCGGAGCGGGATTGCCGCTGGCATTGGACAGCTCGTTGATACGCTCGGCGCGCGCACGGCGGTCGCGCAGGGCGGATTCTTCCCGCTCGAGCTGCAACAGGCGTTCCTGGTTGGCCGCCTGCTGGGTGCGGCGGAACTCCAGACTGTCGGGCAGCGCCTCCTGGTTTTCCTCCTTGAACTCGAGGATCACGGCGCCGCGATCAACCAGTTCGGCATCCAGACGGTCCACCTCCTGCTGGAAGAATTCCAGCGTCTGGCGGGCGGTGCGGGTGCGCATCGATATATCCTCGCGCAGGATCAGCGTGACGACCTCGTTGGTCACGGTGGCCGCGAGGGCCGCGCTGGGGGCCTCGAAGTTCACAGAAACGACCGTAGCCCGCACCGGCCCGCGCCGCTCTGCGCCACCTGTGGTAACGATGCCGATGCGCTCGCGCATGTCCTCGACCAGATCTTCCGTGCTCATCTGGTTTTCGGCCTGTGTACCGCCATAGATGTTCAGGCGGTTGGCCATATCGACCAGCGTGTCGCGGGTCAGAATACGCTGCTGGATGATCTCCAGCTGTTCGGTGGCCTCCGTGCGCACGGTGGAGGCGGCCAGCTCACCGGGGATCTGCTCGGATTCGACCAGCAGCCGCGCCTGCGCCACATAAACCGGCGGTAGCACCTGCGCCAGCGTCAGCCCGACGGCCGAGCCGATCACCAGAAACAGCACGAACCAGTGCAGCCGTCGCAAAAAGAGTGAAAAGTAGAACTTCAGATCCATCGTCACTCGGCCTTTGTCTGGTAGGTTCGATCAAGAATGAAAACCGACGTATCGGACGGTTTGGGTTCGCTCCGTTCGGGAACGGAGCGCTGTGGGGCCACGGATGGCGCGACGGGCAACGGTGCGTCAAGAGTATTCACGAAAAACGCACCATCGTCGAGCACCTGTTGCACCGTTCGCCGCGTGACGGATTTGTTGTCCTTTGTATAGGCATAGACCATGGAAAGATCACACAGCTGGTTGACCAGACGCGGCACGCCCCCCGTCACCTCATGCACCAGATCGCGCGCCGACAGGTTGAACAGCTCGCCGCGCGCGCCCGCGACCTGCAACCGGTGCGAGATATACCCCCGCACCGTGCGCAGATCCATCGGCCCCAGATGGAACGCCGAGGAGACCCGCTGTGCGAACTGGCGCAGATCGGGGCGGCGAACCATATCGCGCAGCTCGGGCTGGCCGACCAGCACCAGCTGCAACAGCTCGTCCTTGTTGGCGTTGATGTTGGTGAACATGCGCAATTCCTCCAGCGCCTCGCGGCTGAGGTTCTGCGCTTCGTCGAAAATCAGGATCACCCGGCGCCCGGCAGCGTATTCATCTATCAGATAGTTCTGAAACCGGGAGAACAGATCGACGTAATCCTCCCCCGCATGCGCCTGCTGGCCCAGTGCCATGAGCACCCAGCGCAGCAATTCGCCCCGGTCACCGTGCCCGTTCGAGATCAGTCCGATCTGCACCTCGTCGCCCACCGAGCGCAACAGCTGGTGCATCAGCGTGGTCTTGCCCGCGCCCACATCGCCGGTGATCAGGGTGATCGGTGCGCGGGTGACGATGCCGTATTCCAGCATGGTATAGGCGCGCATGTGGGCCTCCGACCAGAACAGGAAGTCGGGGTCGGGCACGAGCGAAAAAGGCCGCTCGGTCAGGCCGAAAAAATCGGTATAGATATCAAGTGTACTGCTCATGCCTGTTTTTTTAATCTCGTTCCTGACGCACTACAAAATGAACGGGACCAAACTGTACGACGATCAGTGTATGTCACCCTGCGCCGGTCAAAACCCTGCTCTGTATAGGCCGAGTATTCCCTTTTTCACAAGATGCCCCTCAGATGGCGGCCCCGATCGCCTGACTGGCTGCTACCGCTCCGTCATATACATAAAAAAAGATGCAATTATGGCGTTGTCCAACATATAGCTGACAAATTCTTATATTAATTTTCAAAAAGCTTTAATGATGCAGGGTGAATTGGTAAGGGTCCGGCAAAGCTTGTTTTTTTAGCCTGCGTCCCTGTCCAAGCGGGCGAACCAACCGATCCTGCCCTGCACGGGATGAGGAAGTACTATGACGATGAACTACCGTGAGATTACAATTCAGGCATCCGAGCCTGTGGCGGCACCGCTCAAGGCTCATACGCCTGCACGCAGCGGTGCATACAGGGCAGGGGGCAAGCGGGTTTTCGATCTTGTGCTGTGCCTGCTCGCGGCGCCGTTGGCGCTGCCCTTGATTGCAGTTCTGGCGTTCTTCGTCGCCCTTGGCGGGGGGCAGCCATTCTACAGACAGGCCCGAATCGGGCGTGGCGGACGGACCTACCGGATGTGGAAAATGCGCTCCATGGTCATGGACGCCGACGATATTCTGGAGGCCCATCTGGCCGCCGACCCGCAGGCGCGCACGGAATGGAACCGTGACCAGAAGCTGAAATCAGACCCGCGCATCACGCGGTTCGGCTATCTCCTGCGCCGCTCGTCCATGGACGAGCTGCCGCAGCTGTGGAACGTGGTACTGGGCGAGATGAGCCTGGTGGGCCCGCGCCCCATGATGACGTCGCAAAAGGCGCTCTATCCCGGGCGTGATTATTACGACCTTCGCCCCGGCATCACCGGCAGCTGGCAGGTCTCGGACCGCAATGCATCGAGCTTCGCCGAGCGCGCGACCTACGATGCAGCCTACAATAAAAACCTGTCGCTGCGCGAAGATATGCGCATTTTGCGCGACACCGTATCGGTGGTTCTGCGCGGCACAGGCTGCTAAGCGGCGCACGCCGCGACACATCATCTTTAAATGATACGATTCGAGGCGTGAATCAGGCGTATTGTCCTGCTATGCCTTCCGTGAACATTTCCGATACCAGAGTAGTGAGTATTTCCATGCGTTCCTTTCGCCTGATCCCCCTTTCAATCGCCACCGCAGGCTTGTTGCTGCTTGCTGCCTGCGAAGACGATGCCGACAAGGCCGAGCGCTTTTTCCAGTCGGGGGTGGAGCTGGCCGCGCAGGGCGACCCCGAGCGCGCCCTGCTGGAGCTGCGCAACGTGCTGCAAGTCGACAATTTCCACCGCGAGGCCCGCACGCTTTTTGCCGAGCTGTCGTTGGAGCTGGGGCGCCCGCAGGAGGCCTATAGCCAATATCTGCGGCTGATCGAGCAGTATCCTGACGAGGTCGAGGGCCGTGTGGCCTTGGCCGAGCTGGCCCTTGTCGGCAGCAATTGGGATGAGGTCGCGCGCCACACCGCCGCCGCACTGGAGCTGGCGCCCGGGCTTGCGCAGGTTCAGGCCCTCGATCTGGCCGTGCAGTACCGACAGGCGGTCCTCGACGGCAATGGCACCGCGCAGGATGTCCTGGCAGGGCAGGCGACCGATTTGCTGACGCAAATTCGCCAGGATCTCGAAGAGGGCGACAATTACGGTCTGGTGCGCATCGTGCTGAGCCACCTGTCGCGCAGCGACCGACCCGATGATGCGCTGCCCGTGCTCGAGGCTGCCCTGGCCCGGACACCCGCAGCCGAAGACCTCAACATGATGAAGGTACAGCTGCTGGAGCGTATGGGCGATATCGCGGGGTCGGGCGATCAGCTGCGGCGCATGTTGGAGCTGTTTCCCGAGAACTTCGAAATCCAGCAGGCGATGATCAACTGGTATCTGATACAGGATGACGTCGCGGGGGCCGAGGCCTATTTGCGCGACCGTGCAGGCGCCGACGATGGCCCGACCGATGGCCATCTGTCCGTGATCCAGCTTTTGGATGCGCGCGTGGGCGCCACGGCCGCCCGCGCCGAGATCGAGCGGCTGATACAGGCCAATGGCGACACGACCGAAGGGCGGTACTACGCCTCCATGCTGGCGCTGCGTGATTTCGATGCGGGGCAGACCACCGCCGCCATTGACGATCTGCGCGCCCTGATCGAGGCCGAGGACAACGCCGAGCGTGACATGCAGATGCAGATCCTGCTCGCGCGGATGCTGACGGCGACGGGCGAGGCGGCGCAGGCCGATGCGCTGGTGGCCGCGGTGCTGGACGAAGACGCGAGCAATGTCGCCGCGCTCAAGCTTCAGGCGAACCGGCTGATCGATACCGACCGGTCGGGGGCAGCCATCGTCGCCCTGCGCCGCGCGCTCGACCAGAACCCGCAGGATTCCGAGACGCTCACGATCATGGCGCGTGCGCACCAACGCGACGGTGATCTGGAATTGGCCGGCGAGCGTTTGGCCCTTGCCGTCGAAGTGTCGGGTAGCGGTGCGGCTGAGGCGCTGCGCTATGCGCAGTTTCTGGTCTCGCAGAACCAGCCGCAGATCGCCGCAACGGTGCTGGAGGATGCCCGGCGCGCCAATCCGCGTGATCCGCAGATCCTGACGCTTCTGGGCTCGGTGGCCTTGCGCGAGGGTGCCTGGCAACAGGCCCAGGGGATCGTCGAGGCCCTGCGCGCCTTGCAGACCGAGGATGCCGCCCGCACCGCCACCGAGCTTCAGGCCGCCATCCTGCAAGGCCAGAACCGCGTCGATGACAGCCTGAGCGTTCTGGAAGCGCAGCTGGCCGGTAGCGAGAACGCCAGCGATCTCGAGCGCATCCGCACCACGATGCTCATCGTGCAGACCCAGATCCGCGCAGGCAAGGCGCAGGCCGCGCGCACCTATCTCGATACCGCCATGGCCGAGCTGCCCGCAAGCCCGGATCTGCAAGTGCTCGACGCCACCGTATCGGCCCTGATGGGCGATATGGTACAGGCCGAGACGGGCTACCGCGCCCTCATCGCGCAGTACCCCCAAAGCTTTCTGCCCGTACGCCTGTTGATCAACGTGCTCAACAGCACGGGCGAGGAGACGCAGGCCCGCGAGGCACTGGCGCAGGCGCTTGAGCGGATGCCCGAGAATACCGAAGCGCTGCTGATCCGGGCCTCCTACCTCGAGCGAGACGGCGACATCGACGGCGCCATCGCTACCTACGAGCAGATCTATGCCCAGGACAGCAACAACGTGGTGATCGCCAACAATCTGGCCAGCCTGATCAGCGCCTTTCGCGACGATGAGGCCAGCCTGAGCCGGGCGGCCACCATCGCCCGGCGCCTGCGCGGCACCGAGGTGCCCGCGTTTCAGGACACCTACGGCTGGATCGCCTTCCGCAGGGGCAATATCGACGAGGCGCTCGAGTATCTCGAACCTGCCTCCGAGAGGCTGCCCGGCGACGCGCTGGTGCAATACCACCTCGGCATGACCTATACCGCGATGGGCCGCACCGAGGACGCGCGCCGCCAGTTGACCCGCGCGCTGGAGCTGAGCGAGGGCCGCAATCTGCCGCAGCAGATGCAAACCGCCCGTGAAACGCTCGAAACGCTCGAAACCGCGCCCACCGAATAGCCCCGCAGGCGCATCCGCCTGCGGCATTCGTCTGTTGCACCCACGGCACGAGGCTGTGGGAATTTTCCCGGATGTCCGTGAATTCAACCTTTTTCTTTGAAATTCATGGCACTTTACCTCTAAAGCATGAAAGCCCGCACAAAAGGCCCCAGCCTTCAAAGCCCGCCTTGAAAGGAAGATCCGTGAAGCTTCGTCAGATTTCATTCATCCCAAGATCCCTGCATCGCCGCACCCTGCTGGCGCTGGCAGCGCTCATGTCGGTGGTTCTGTCCGCACAGATCGCGCTGGCCCAGACGTACCAGATCCGCCCCGGTGACACCTTGCGCATTGAGGTTCTGGAGGACGCCAGCCTGAACCGTACGGTTCTGGTGGCCCCCGACGGGCGCATCACCATCCCCACGGCAGGCACGATCCGTGCCTCCGGGCAATCGGTGGAAGCTATCCAGCGGATGCTGACGACCCGTCTTGCGGGGAATTTCGCCAGCTCACCCAATGTATTCGTCTCACTGGAATCGCTCTTTGAGCCCCGGATCGTCCCACCTCGCGCGCCGCTGCCCCCCGCCACGATCTCGATCTACGTGCTGGGCGAGGCCGCCAATACAGGTTTGCTTGAGGTGGCGCCTGGCACCAATATGTTGCAAGCCTTTGCCGTGATGGGGGGCTTCACCAATTTCGCCGCCGTCAAGCGCATCCAGTTGCGCCGCATCGACGCCAATACCGGCACGCAACAGATCATCCCGATCAACTACAAGAGCATCGAGGCGGGCGACCGCAGCGGGCTGACCACCCTGCGCGACGGCGACACGATCGTCATCCCCCAGCGGCGACTTTTCGAATAGGGCCTTGACCGTAGGCTCCCTCCGGACGCCAGGGCCAGTCAGGTCATTGCGTCCGGGATGTCGGCCCCCGGCAGACCCGATCAGGAGAAACAAGTGACCGTGACCGCCTCCAGAACCCCGCGATACCTTGCCCTGTTGCTCTGCGCCGGTACGGGCATCGGCAGCGCGCAGGCTCAATCGGCGGATGCGCAGGGGGGGGGGGGCGTGGTGCTGCGTTTCGGTCTCACGCTCGGGGTCGCGGCCCAGAGCAACCGGACGCTGGATATCGACGATCCGGGCAACAGCACTGAAATTTTCTCGGACCTGTCGCTCGGCCTGTCCAGCCGCACCCGTACACAGGCCTTGTCTTTCGATCTGGGTGGCCGTTTACGCCACGTCAACGCGCCCGACGGCGTCTTCGTCGATCAGGGTCTGGCGACCCCGTCGGCCGCCCTGCGCTATAGCCTGACGGGGGCCCGCGCACAGCTGAACCTGTCGGCCCGCTACAGCGAGACGGATCTGGCCGACAACAGCCTGTTGCTGGACGAGGACGGCACCTTCTCGCTTCTGGAGGGCGACGCCACCCGCCGCCGCGCCGTGCTGGAGGCGCGCCACGACTGGAACACCGACGCCCGCGTGCGCTATGGCGCCTTCGCGCGCTACGAGGATACCCGTTTCAGCAACGGCACGGCCACGGATCTGGACGGCACGACGCTGAACGACACGCAGCGCCTGACGCTCGGCGCCAGCGCCACGCTGGACCTGACCACTGCCGCCCGTCTCACCACCACGCTGAGCCACAGCACCTTCGAGGAAGACGGCGTGGAGGGTGAGCGTATCACATGGGGTCTGAACAACGCCCTGACGATCGACCGCCCGCTGGGGCCCGTGACCTTCACCCTCGGCGCCACGGATGTCGAGGAAGGCACACGCCTGAACGCCAGTGTCGGGCGCGTCTATGAGACCCCCCGCGCCACGTTTTCGGGTGAGATCGGCGTCGCCCGCGAGGTCTCGGGCAATGCAGTGCTGGTCGGGGGGGGCGGTGTCGCCTATCCGCTGCCCCGCGGCGCGCTCAGCTTTGGTCTGTCACGCAACGTCATCTCCTCCGATACCCAGGATCAGGAGCGGCAGAACACCCAAGTGAGCTTTGGCTACCGCCAGGAACTGACGCCGCTGTCGGGCTTTGCGCTCAACGCGGTATTCGCCGAGGCCGAGGATACAGCCACAGACGCCACCTTCAGTGACGCAACACTCACCGCAACCTACACCCACACGCTGACCCGCGACTGGAACATCGACACCGGCCTGCGCCACCGTTTCAGCGACGACGACGGGATCGGCACCGCCCGCTCCAACGAGGTGTTCTTCAACCTGCGCCGCGAGTTTGTGACGCGCTTTTAGCGGGCGGTCTCCTGAGCCGGTATAGGGGTCTATCTACGGAAAGTCAGGGGTTGGGAAAGATCGATACGACCGCTGCCGCCGGGCACAGTTTCTAAACCGCGTTTCACCGGGGGTGTGCTGATTTCATGCCGCATATAGGGTTAAACCCAAACTGCGGGAGCAAGTCGGCTTCCGTGAAGGTTTATGGGGTGTATCCCTTCAGCATACGTTTATCTGGACTCGGAACGGGAGTCGTGAGATGAATCCCAAATGTGGAAAGCTTTCGCCTTCACGCTTTTGGTTGAGGTTTGCCTGTTCGGGGTCGGATTGGTGACGGTTCCTGTTTGGCTTTCCGAAAATGTTGCAGTCTGGCTCCCTATCGCATTTGCGCTTCTTTTGATAATGGCATGTTGGGAGAACTGGCCTCGCTGGATGCAATTTTCCCGTAACTTATTTTGGTCTGACTTGGAGGTCGGGGGGCGCTACTATCGGGATTTATTGGCTGGGTATGGAATGCGCGACGGCTATAAGATGATTGATTCAATGGCATCGCCCCACCCCGAGCAACCCACCTCAAGCCCGGTGGCAAGCGCGTTCCGGTGGGTCGTCCAAGAGGCCGTTAACGAAGGGAAAATGGAGGTTTGGGGGGTTCCGGAGAATGGCTCAAGGGCCGAAATGCTCACGAGCGTTGACGACGACGCAACCGGCTACCGAAAATTCAGAGAAGGCGATCCGCTGTTCTTTATGATGGACGGGGTGTACTATAGGGATTTGCTGATCAAGCGTTCAACCATCAAGTCTTATGCAGAGCATGTTAGGAGCCATGATGCCGAACTTAAAAGAAGCGCGGAAGCGCGAAAAGCTGGACGACTTCATAAAGGATCATGAGACCGATCCCGATGGCGACCTCGATAAACTGGACGCGCTGATTAAGCGTCCAGTTCAGGAAAGCGTGAAAGCAACTCGCCCAGCATCACCTCAGGGGTCGTCCGGCGATTGAAGCGGTACTCAAATTCTTTAACGTAGGCCTCAAGATACTTGGGTGAAACGTTGTTGTGTGTACCCTTCAAAGAGCGCTTCAAGTGACCAAAGAAGTTCTCGATTGAATTGGTAGTTTCGCCTTTTGGCCCAACGTATTCGTCCTGCGAGTGGTTCACTGTCTTGTGCGTGTACCGATCAACCGAGATAGCCTTGTTGTAGGTGCGCAGTTCATCGGTGTGGATTTCGGTGCCAGTGGCAATGTTTTCGTCAATATAGGGCATCAAAGATCTGCGTGTCTGATCGGGAACCACTTTCAGCATCACGTCGCCGCCACGTTCCATCATGCCCATCACAACGGTCTTGCGCTTGCGCCAGTCCATGCCAGTTGTCTTGCCGCCCACAAAGGTTTCATCGACTTCTACAACCATGCCAGCGCCGCCGAGAGGGGCTTCACCGTCTACATCTGCCATATGCTCACGGATCAGCTTGGCCATGCGCCATGCGGTTTTGTACGTGACGCCAAGCTGACGCTGCAATTCCTTACCGCTCACGCCATGCTTGGACGTGGTGAACAGAAAGATTGCATAGAACCAAAGCTGCAAAGGTGTGCGGCTCTTTTCGAAGATGCTGCCAACCATTGGGTGAATGTGGTGACCGCACCACTGGCAAGAATAGGCTTGCTCAGACTGGAGGCGATACCACTTGGCGTTCCGCTCACACTTTGGGCAGGCGTGACCCTGACCGAAGCGGACGTTGAACAAATGCTCAAGGCAGGCTTCATCTGTCGGGAATTGTTGAAAAAACTGGCGCACATTTGTCTGTTTCATGCTATAAATATAGTAATAGCACTACCGTATGTAAAGGGGATACGCCCCGGGTTTATTTACATAACTACTATTACGGGGGATATTAGTCGTAGCCGTGCACACTTCATTTTGGATTGCATTACCAGATAAATTACTGCTGCAGATCGGGAGGGCGTGATGAGACGAGCCTACCGTAAATTGAGCTTAGATGAACGCCGAACGCGGTTGCGCAAACCGGAACGCCCCACCGATCTGTGCGACTAGGTCATCGGCAAGCTGAAAGGCTACTCCTCGCCGGAACAAATTGCAGGTCGGTTGAAAATCGGGCCACGATATTCAACTGACCTGCCGAGCGCGAAGCGAGGCGAGGTGTGCCAGAGCACTCCCCAGCTTTACGCCGTGTGCGATACAACAGGTGTAAATGGCATCCTGCACCTGCCTCAGGCCCGGCGGCGACGGCCCAGATAGAGCAGACCGCCAAGCCCCGACAGCATCAGCCAGACCCCTGCGGGCAGTGGGATGATGGCAACGGCGGTGACCTGAGCGCTCGTGGCCAATGAGAAGGCCGGGACCGGACTGTCGAGTGTCGTGTCGCTGAACAGGCTGTCGCTCAGCGTCAGCTGGAACAGACTGCCGAATTCCGCCGCAAGCGTGCCTTCAGAGGTCGAGAACAGCGCCGTGATGGTGCCTGGCCCATCGTCAAAATCAAGTATCGTACCGATGAGCAGTTCCGTCCCACTAATGGCACCGGTTGCAATAAACGTATCGGGCAACCCACCGAATGTCGCCGTGAGAAGCACATTCTCGGCAAGGCTGGAGGAAATACCCGAAGGCGAACCGAGATAGGACACCCCTGCCGATCCTGCATTCGTAATCCCCATCCCATCGCTCAGGGTCGGGCCACCCGCAACAGGGACTACCGTATTAAGTGTCGCGGCCTGCGCCAGGGCCGCGCTACAGATAAACGCCATGGTCATGGCAAGTCGTTTCAACATCATAATATCACCTAACGTTTAAAATACGGGATAATTATAGCCCGCTGTTATTGTGCTGTCTACGCATAGAGCTGGCGACAATGGGGCCGCCAGATGTTGTTTATTACCCCTCACGAAACACTGTCGCCTCAGGCGAATGTGATATCCGCAAAGCTGTTCGCGCCATTGACGATGATCGTGTCGAAATCACCATCCAGGAACAGATAGGTTGCCGAATTGAACGCGTTGCTGAAGACCACGGAGCGGTCCTGCAAATCGATCACATCGGTGCCGACCTCGTAATCGAGGATATTGATCAGATCGCGGGTGCCGACGGTCTGCTCGATGACGAAGGTATCGGCCCCACCACCCCCTGTCAGATCGTCGAACGGACCGCCGCCGGTGCGGATCTCGTCGCGCCCTTCGGTCCCGACAAGCGGGTCGAAGGGGTCAGCCGTGCCCTGAATGACGTTGACGCCGCCCCCCTCGTCCACATCCCGAACATCGACAAAGATGAAGGTATCCACCGTGTCGGTTCCATCGGAAACCGTGACCTGTATCTCGTAGCTGTTGTCGGCCCCCGTATCCAAAGGCGCCTCGAAGTCAGGGGCCGTTTTGAACGACAGCGCCCCGGTGGTGGTGTCGATATCGAACAGCCCGCCGTCATCGCCGCCGGTGATCGAAAAGCTCACCACGTCGCCCTCTACATCCGACGCGGTAACTGTGCCGACTGCCGTGGTGTTCTCGTCCACAGCAAAGGGCCCGACAGCCCCAAAGACCGGCGCATCGTTCACCCCGGTGATCGTCACCGTGACCGTCGCGGTATCCGTGCCGCCGTTGCCGTCGCTGACGGTGTAGTCGAAGGTGTCCGTTGCCGTCTCCCCCGCACCAAGGCTCTCGAACATCCCGTTGGGATCATAGTTGACCGTATCGGCATCCGCCCCGATCGCCACCGTACCAAGAGTTGCGGTATCGTCGAGCGAGCTGACCTCCACGTCGTCCCCGTCGATGTCGCCGTCGTTCAGCGTCACCAGAACGCTGCCTGCCGTATCCTCGGACACCGTGAGCAGATCACCCATGGCGACCGGCGCATCGTTGACACCCGTGATCGTCACCGTGACCGTAGCAGTGTCACTGCCGCCGTTGCCGTCCGAGACTGTGTAGTCGAAGGTATCTGTTGCCGTCGCCCCCACGCCCAGGCTCTCGAACTGACCATTCGGGTCATAATCGAAGGTCCCATCACCGTTGTCTGTCACCAGTCCCAATGTGCCGGTATCGTCGAGTGCGACCACACTCAGCGTGTCCATGTTGGGATCGATATCGTTGATCAGGACACTGCCCGTTGTCAGGGCCGTATCCTCATTGGCGGCAAAGGCATCGGCGATCGCCGTAGGCGCCAGATTGGAGCCGCCGATGGTGATCGTGGCCGTGGCGGTATCCGTGCCGCCATTGCCGTCGGCGATGGCGTAGGTGAAGGTATCGGTCGCGGTGGTGCCTGCGCCGAGACCGCTGAAGCTGCCGTTCTGGTCATAGTCAAACGTGCCATCCGCGTTCAGCGTGATCAGCGCGCCCGACGCCAGCAGGGTGGCGGTCCCAAGGGCTCCTGCCTGCCCATTCAGCGCCGTGACGCTCAGCGCGTCCGAAGCATCCGGGTCGCTGTCCGCGCCATTGCCATTGTCGTCCAGCACATTGCCACTCAACGCCGTATCGACGCCGACGCCAAAGCCGTCGTCCACCGCATCCGGCGCATCGTTCACCCCGTTCACATCGATGGAGACGGTGGCCATGTCCGTACCGCCCTGCCCATCGTCGATGGTATAGGTGAAGCTGTCGGTGGCATCCTCGCCAACTGCGAGGAGTTCGAACGCACCGTTCGGATCATAGGCCGCGGTGCCGTCGGACTGGACCGTCAGCAGCGCGCCGGAGGCCAGTACGAAGGGCGTGCCTACGTTGCCCGCCTGCCCGTTGACTTGCGTGACCGCGATCACATCGCCAAGGTCGATATCCGCATCAGGCCCGCCGCCGTTGTTGGCAAACAGATCCAGTCCGCTCAGCCCCGTATCCTCATCGGTCGAGAAGGTATCGTTGCCCGCCACCGGCGCGTCGTTGACACCATTGACAGTGATCTCAACAGTTGCGGTATCCGTGCCGCCATTGCCGTCGCTGACGGTGTAGGCAAAGCTATCGGTGCCGCTTTGACCTGCGGCCAACGCCTCGAACTGACCATTCGGATCATAATCGAAGGTGCCATCGCCGTTGTCTGTCACCAGCCCCAACGTGGCAGTGGGATCCACGGCAACAACGGTTAGAACATCCGCATCACGGTCCACGTCATTGGTCAAAACAGACGCAGTTATAAACGACGTATCCTCCGAAGTGACAAAACCGTCTCCATCATCAGCCACGGCCACGGGGCCGGTGTTCAGCGCACCAAACAGGACATCATCGATAAAGATGCCATCCCCATCGGAGGCTGCGTTGCGCACCACAATCTGGGCAATCGGGGTATCGGACGTCAGACCCGAGAATATCCGGTTGTTTGCGCCTATGCCAATCAAGCCCGGCGTGGATTGCGTGACCGTTTCCTCGAAAATCACGGTCCCGCTCTCGCTCAGGAACTGGATCACCGTCGGCGTGACGGGGTCATTGTTGCTTGCCCCCAAATTCCCGATCCACAGCCCCGCCGCCTCGACCGGCGTGTCGAACACGATCTCAAAATTATCGTCTCCATTGTCGAACCCGATAGAGCTTGCCGATGTCTGGAAGATCGATGCCGAAGCGCCGTTGGGGGCGGAATTTACATTCTGCGCCCCGGTTGCCAGACCAAGCGACGTAGGATCCACAACGTTCAAAGCCCGTGCATTTATCGTTGCACCAGTAAATTCATCGCCCACCAAAGTACTTTGCGCGGCGAAGTCATCAAATGTGATTAAGCTGGTATTCCCCAAAAGCGATTGGAATTCATCGAAGTCGCGGTACGCAGTGCTGGGAGCCAGCACCTCAACCGTCACTGTTCCCGTATCTGTGCCACTGTTCCCGTCAGATACGACATACGTGAAACTGTCCGTCCCGGTGAAGCCTAAATTGGGATCATAGCGCACCGTGCCATCCAGATTTATCGATGTGCTGCCGTTGCTTGCCGTGCCGACCGACGCCACCGTGAGCGTGTCGCCGTCGATGTCCGTGTCATTATCGAGCACGTCGATATCCACTGCGGTGTCTTCACCCGTTGCATCGGTATCATCCACAGCCACCGGATCATCGTTGACGCCGTTGACAGTGATCTCAACAGTTGCGGTATCCGTGCCGCCGTTGCCGTCGCTGACGGTGTAGTCGAAGGTATCCGTTGCCGTCGCCCCCACGCCCAGGCTCTCGAACTGACCATTCGGGTCATAATCGAAGGTCCCATCACCGTTGTCTGTCACCAGTCCCAACGTGCCGGTGTCGTCGAGTGCGACCACACTCAGCATGTCCATGTTGGGATCGATATCGTTGATCAGGACACTACCCGTCGTCAGGGCCGTATCCTCATTGGTGGCAAAGGCATCGGCGATCGCCGTAGGCGCCAGATTGGAGCCGCCGATGGTGATCGTGGCCGTGGCGGTATCCGTGCCGCCATTGCCGTCGGCGATGGCGTAGGTGAAGGTATCGGTCGCGGTGGTGCCTGCGCCGAGACCGCTGAAGCTGCCGTTCTGGTCATAGTCAAACGTGCCATCCGCGTTCAGCGTGATCAGCGCGCCCGACGCCAGCAGGGTGGCGGTCCCAAGGGCTCCTGCCTGCCCATTCAGCGCCGTGACGCTCAGCGCGTCCGAAGCATCCGGGTCGCTGTCCGCGCCATTGCCATTGTCGTCCAGCACATTGCCACTCAACGCCGTATCGACGCCGACGCCAAAGCCGTCGTCCACCGCATCCGGCGCATCGTTCACCCCGTTCACATCGATGGAGACGGTGGCCATGTCCGTACCGCCCTGCCCATCGTCGATGGTATAGGTGAAGCTGTCGGTGGCATCCTCGCCAACTGCGAGGAGTTCGAACGCACCGTTCGGATCATAGGCCGCGGTGCCGTCGGACTGGACCGTCAGCAGCGCGCCGGAGGCCAGTACGAAGGGCGTGCCTACGTTGCCCGCCTGCCCGTTGACTTGCGTGACCGCGATCACATCGCCAAGGTCGATATCCGCATCAGGCCCGCCGCCGTTGTTGGCAAACAGATCCAGTCCGCTCAGCCCCGTATCCTCATCGGTCGAGAAGGTATCGTTGCCCGCCACCGGCGCGTCGTTGACACCATTGACAGTGATCTCAACAGTTGCGGTATCCGTGCCGCCATTGCCGTCGCTGACGGTGTAGGCAAAGCTGTCGGTGCCGCTTTGACCTGCGGCCAACGCCTCGAACTGGCCATTCGGGTCGTAGTCGAAGGTGCCATCCGCGCGCAGCGTCAGCAACGCGCCGGAGGCCAGCACGACCTGTTGACCCACATCAGCCGTCTCCCCGTTCAGGGCAGCGACGGACAGAACATCCTCATCGGCATCCGTATCATTGCCGAGGACCGTTCCGCTGGCGGCCGTATCCTCATTCGTGGTAAACGGATCGTCCACTGCGACGGGCGCATCCGCATCGCCGCCTATGGTGATCGTCGCGGTGGCGGTATCGCTGCCGCCGTTGCCGTCCGACAGGGTGTAGGTAAAGCTGTCGGTCGCCGTCTCGCCGGTGTTCAGCGTCTCGAACGCGCCGTTGGTGTCATAGCTGAACGTGCCCGACCCGTTCAGGACCAGCCGCGCGCCGGAGGCCAGCGTGATCTGGCTGCCAATGTCGGCCGTCACGCCATTGACGGCAGTGACGAAGGGGATGTCGGAAGTGTCAGGATCGCTGTCCGCACCATTGCCGTTGTCACCCGTGACATTGCCGGTAAGGATCGCGTCCTCCCCCACGGACAGCGCATCATCCGCCGCCACGGGCGCGTCGTTCAGCCCGCTCAGCGTAAACACCAGATTGTCCGTATCCGCGCCGCCATTGCCATCGGCCACCGAGTACTGAACCATATCCTGTGCCGTCTCGCCAACCGCGAGGAAATCGAACGCCGTACCCGGATCGTAGGTGAAGCCCCCATCGGATCCCAGCGTCACCGTGCCGCCCCCGCTTGTCGAGACAGCCACACCGACCGCCAGATCAGAGCCGCCGACCTGCGCCACGAACAGCATATCGTTCGCATCTATATCGGTGTCGTTGTCCAGCACATTGCCCGCAGCGGTCTCGTTTTCCGTCAGGTTTGCAGTGTCCGTGACGGCAACGGGCGCGTCGTTTGCACCCGCGATGGTCAGGGTGACGGTGGCCGTGTCGCTGCCACCCTGCCCGTCCTCGATGGTGTAGGTAAAGCTCTCGGTCGCGGTTTGCGCGACGCCGAGGCTTTCGTAGGCGCCATTGGGATCGAACACGAATTGACCATCGCTTTGCAGCGTCACCGCGCCACCCCCGGCAAGTGTCACGGCGGCGCCGACATTGGCGGTGCTGCCATTCACCTGCGTCACCGTCAGCGCATCGCCATTGGCATCCGCATCCGCGCCGGCCCCGTTGTCGGCCAGCACATCGCCCGCGGTTGTGCTGTCCTCCAGCACCGCAACCGCGTCGTCGCGCGCCTCGGGCGCCACATTGGTGCCGTTGATCACGATGGTGACGGTGGCCGTGTCGCTCCCGCCGCGCCCGTCTTCAAGCGTATACTCAAAGCTGTCCACGCCGCCGCCGGTGAGCGCAGCGTTGGGATCATAGTCAAACGTGCCATCGTCGTTCAGCGTCAGCAGCGCGCCGGAGGCCAACGTGGTCTGGGTGCCCACATCCGCGGCGATACCATTGACCGCCGTAATGCTCAGGACCGTGCCCGCGTCTACATCGCTGTCCACGCCGCCCCCGTTGTCATCCAGCACATTGCCCGAAATCGCGCTGTCGTCGTTGGCGGCAAAGGCATCTGCCACCGCATCGGGATCGTCGTTCTCGCCCTGCACGCGGACGTTGAGGGTCGCGGTATCCGTGCCGCCTTCGCCGTCCGCGACCTCATAGATGATCTGATCGGTCCGGCTCTGGAAATCCGCAAGCTCCTCGAACTGGCCGTTGGGGTCGTAGTCGAAGCTGCCGTCGCTGTTCAGCGTGAAGAGCGCGCCCGAGGCCAGGGTGATTTGCTGGCCTACATCGGCGGCCACGCTATTGACCGTCGAGATTACCAATGGGTCGTCGCCCGGATCGCTGTCATTGGTCAGCACATTGCCGGTGGCGGTGGGGCCGTCCTCGTCAGCATTGATGAAATCGTTCACCGCCGTGGGGTTGGCGTTGACCACCGTCACCTCGAAGTTGTCGGTCTCCACCGAGTTGGCCTCGCCCGCATTGTCATCCACGCTCACCGTGACGGTGAAGGTGCCCTCGGCGCCGTAGGTATAATTCAGCACGGGCGTCAGCGACGCGCTGTTGAAGGTCTGCACGGGCGAGCCGTCGCCGTAATCCACGGTGAACGTGCGCGTGTCGGTATCGGGATCGCCCAGCGTCAGCGCACGGCTGAGGGCCGCACCCTCGCCCAGGCTTGTATCGGCGCCCGCCTCGAGATCGGGCGCGTCGTTGACAGGCGCCACGGTGATATTCGCCGCCACCGCCGGGTCGCTCGAAAAGGCGATCCCGTCCGAGCCGGTCCACAGGAAGCTGTCGGCGCCGTTGAAATCGGCATTGCCCGCATAGACCAGATTGCCCGCCAACAGGTCGGCGCGCGCGATGATCTGGCCTGCGACCACGGGTACACCGCTCAGGGTGAGCGTACCGTTGACGGGGAAGGTCTCGATGCGGATTTCCTCGAGGCTGTTGCCATCGGCATCAAAGAACCCCGCCTCAAAGATCGCCGCATCCAGCACGATCGCGGTATCCTCGTCGCCCGAGGCCGACACGGGCGAGATCGAGGGCGCGTCGTTGCCGTAGATCTGGATCAGCACGGAGCCGTTCCATGTGACGACAAAGCCGCCGCCGGGCAGGCCCGCGATATCGGGCTGGTTCTGGCTGCCTGCAGAGGTGGTGTTGACCTGGAACTGGCTGTCCACCCGCGCGCCCTCAGCGCTGTACTGCTGGGCGAAGACGCCCTGACCCGAGCCGTCGGAGCTGCTGAAATCGGTCCAGGCGATGACGAAATCGCCATTGTCGAGGGCCGCCACCACAGGGTCGTTCTGGGTCGAGAAGCGCTCATCGTTCACCCGGAATTCCTCGACCACTGCCGTGCCGTCGGGCGCGATGATGGTGGCGAAAATGCCCGACCCGCTCAGATCCGCGACGGCATCCGTCCAGGTGACGGCGATGTTACCGCCGGCCAGCACGGTGATTTCCGGGTCCGACTGGCTGCCTCTGGTAGACGTGTTGATCTGGAATTCACCGCCCACGGCGGCGGCGGTGGCATCATAGCGCTGCGCGAAGATGCCGTAATTGTCCCCATCCGCAGAGCCCGCAGAGGAGAGGGACTGCCAGGTGATCGCAAAACCGCCGTCGTTCAGCGCGGTGATGACGGGGCTGATCTGTTCACTCACCGCTTGCGTGTTGACCACGAACTGGCCCGCGATGGGCGTGCCGTCGGCATTGAAGTGCCGCGCCAGAATGCCCGAACCGTTGCCGTCGCTGGCCCCTGCCGAATTGATGGATTCCCATGTGACGACGAATGTGTCATCCGCCAGGACCGCCACAGCCGCATTCGACTGGTTCGAGGAGGTGAGATTGGGGACGATGATCTCGCCCCCCTGCGGCGTGCCGTCGGGGGTGAAAATCTGGGCGATCACGCCCTGCCCGCTGCCGTCCTGACCGCTGTTGTCGGTCCAGGTGACGATCCATCCGCCCCCCGAAAAACCAGCGATCTGGGGATCGAACTGGCTGCTGGCGGTGGTGGTGTTGATCTGGAATTCATCGCTGGCCCCGGACGCAAGACCCGCACCGTCGCGCGCCAGCTTGTTGCCGTTCACATCGAAACGCTGGGCGAAGACGCCGTTGCCGCTGCTGTCGGTACCCTCCCAGACGACGACAAAATCGCCCTCCGTGCCGGGCAGGATCGCGACCGCTGGATTGTCTTCGGCACCGGTATCGGTGGCGTTGACGACCTGCTCACCGCCCACGGGCTGGGCCGCGTCGGGGGAGGGGGTGATCGTGATTGTCACCAGCTGCGGCACGGAGGCGCCGCCGTCGCCATCGGTGATCTGGATGCGCAGATCGCGCGTGCCCAGCGGATCATCCGAGATATTGCGGTAGGTCAGATTCTCGACCAGCAGCTCCACGACCTGCGCATCCGCATTGACGTTCAGGCGCAGCTCGAACGGGGTGCCGTCCTGGCCGTTCTGCACAATTTCGGCCACCTGTGTGCCGTCCACCGAAACATCCGTCCCCGCGATTGTGATCTGCGCGGTCTGGCGCAGGCCCAGCTGGTCCTGCGTGAGATCGTCGGGAGCGTTGATCTGGTTGATCAGCGGCGCCGAGGAAATCAGGTTCGACACCAGAATGGCGCCGCCGTCGAAATCTGTGGAATCCACGTCCGAGACGGCCACGGCGCCGTCGGCGTCGATGAGCTGCGGCACGCCGTTGAGCGTGTTCTCAGAATAGGTAATGGTGCGGTTGATGCCTTCCAACACCGGATCGCCACCGCTGGCGAAATCAGCCGGATCGCCCACGATGCGGTGGAAGATGCCCTCGCCGCTGCCATCGCCCGCCGGGCCGCTGGTGTTGGAGGTGAAGGAGACGACGAAATTGCCGCCCGGCAAGCCCGCAATGGCGCCCTGCCCCTGGGTCGAGGAGACCTCCTGATTGATCTGAACCGCCCCGTCGATCCGGGTGCCATCGGCCCCGTATTGCTGCACGAACACGCCCTGCCCGCTGCCATCGGTCCCGCTGGCATCGCTGTAGGTAATGGCAAAGCCACCCCCCTCGAGCGCCGTCACATCGGGATCGAACTGGGAGCTGACGACGATCTCGTTGACGAGGAACTCCTCGCCCACCCGGTTACCCGCACCATCAAACCGCTGGGCGTAGATGCCGGGCGAAGTGGAAAAGCCGAAATCATCGGCGATGTCGGACTCGTAGACCACCACATAGCCGCCATCCTCCGTCGCCGCCACGCGTGCGTCGAATTGCGAGAACCGCTCGAGCGTGTTGACCTGAATGGGCCCGCCGATCGCACTGTCGTCAGAGGCAAAGCGTTGCAGGAAGACGCCAAAATCATTGTCGCCGGGGATGTCGATATTGGTATCTGTGAAGACGACGACATAGCTGCCATCGGTCTGCGCGGCGACATCGGGCGCACGCGCGCCAGATGATCCTGCGGGCGCAATGACGAATTCCCCGCCCACGGTGCCGCCCTCATCGTTGTAGCGCTGCACGTAGATCTCGTCGATAAACCCGTTGTCGGGGTTACGCCCGTGGCGCGCCAGGATGAACTCACCGTCCGCAAAAGCCTCCAGCGCCGGGGCGTCGGGATTGTCATGCGTGGTGCTGGGGGCGGCGATCTCGCCTCCCACACGCTGCCCGTTGGCGTCATAGATCTGAAGCGCGATTTCCTCGTCGTTGTCCGTGCCGATCAGGCCCGAGCTGTCCTCCCAGGCGACCACGAAGCCGCCTGTCGACAGGCCCAGGACCTGCGGATTGAACTGCGCTGCGGCTGCGGTCGTGTTGACCTGAAATTCACCGCCCACAGGTGCGCCCGAGGCGTCGTAGCGTTGGGCGAATACGCCCCGATCGCTGTCGCCCGTCGCGTCCTGATTGGTGGATTGCCAGACGATGACATAGCCGCCATCCGACAGGGTGGCGACATGGCTGTCCGCTTGCGCACCCGTGACGAAAGAATTGGTCTGCACCTCATCGCCCACGGGCACGCCGCCATCCGTCTGCGGCGTGATGGTGATCTGAACCGTCTCGCGGACGTGACCACCATCACCGTCGGTGATCTGTATGGCCACAAGCCGCTCGGTCTCGGGATCGTCGGAGGTATTGGCGTAGCTGAGGCTGCGCACCGCATCCTCGACCCGCTCGCGGGTGGCGCCACTGCCGAGGGTCACCACCAGCGGCGCGCCATCCGCACCATCCGATGTGACCACCCCGATGACCGTGCCGCCGACCGACAGCGCAGCACCCGAAAGCGTGACCAGCCCGGTGGTATCGAACCCGAGCTGGTCCTGCGCCCCGTCGTCGGGGGCTGCGAATTGCGGTTGAACGGTGCCGTTCACGACCATGGAAACCGTCAGCGTCCCACCGTCGAAATCAGCGGAATCCGCATCCCCCAGACCCACAGCCGCCGCAAAGCGCTGACCGCCTGCGTTCACTGCCGCCTCGTCCAGCGTGACCTCCGATGCGAACGCGGCAAGGACCGGATCCACCGAGACCGCCACGTCGCTGTCCTGCGCAAAGACCTGCTGGAAGATGCCGTTCGAGCTGCCGTCGCCCGCCGTGCCGGAGGTGAACGAGGTCCACACGGCCGTGAACCCGCCGTTCGGCAAGGCCACCAGCCGTGCCTCGCCCTGGGTGGAGCTGTTTTCCGTATTAAGCTGGAACTGCCCGTCGATGCGGCCCCCATCGGCGTCGTAAATCTGGCCAAAGACCCCCTGGCCGTTGCCGTCCAAACCGCTGTTGTCGGACCATGCCACGACCCAGCCGCCGGTATCGAGCGCCACCACATAAGGATCGAACTGGCTGCTAAGGGCTGTCTCGTTGACCAGCACCTCGCCGCCCACGGCGAGGCCGCTCGCGTCATAGCGCTGCAACTGTACGGAGGACCCGCTGCCGTCGATCCCGCCGTCATCGTCCCAGACGATGACGAAGCCGCCATCCGACAGCGCCGTGACCCGCGCTGCGTCCTGATTGCTCAGGCTGGTGGTATTGACCTGGAATTCACCGCCCAGAGGCGTGCCATCCGTGTCCAGCAGGCGCGCGAACACGCCGTTGCTGCTGCCGTCGCCGGCGGGGGCAGAATCTCCGGAAGTCCAGCTGACCGCGATGCGCCCGTCCGCCAGCACGGCAACCGCGCCGTCGCTCTGCGTGGAAGAGGTCTGTTCGTTGACCTGCACGGAGGCACCCAGGGGCGTACCCGCCGCGTCGAACAGCCGCGCAAAGACGCCCGAACCGCTGCCATCGGCGCTGCCCGTATCCGTATAGACCGCGACCAGGGTGCCGTCGGCCATGGCGGCCAGATCCGTCTGGTTCTGCGTGCCCGGGGTTATGTCGTTGATGAGGAACTCCGCCCCCACGGCCACGCCATTTTCATCGAACACCTGCCCGAACGTGCCCGTGCTCAACTCGCCCAAGGGCACGCCCGCGGGGTTGGCGAAACTGTTGTCGGTCCAGCTGACCGCAAAGCCGCCCGTCGGCAGGCCCGTCACCGATGGATCGTTCTGGGTAAACTCGGTTTGCGTGTTGACGAGGAATTCAGCCCCGACAGGATTGCCGTTCAGATCATAGCGCTGGCCGAAAATGCCGGAATTGGCATCCTGCACGCGGTCCTGATCGGCGCTGGTCCAGACCACCACGTAACCGGTCTGCGCACCGCCCGCGTCAAAGATCGCCGCCGTTGCCGCATCGCTTTGGTTGCCGGGAACATAGGTATTGACCTGCGCCTCGTCCCCCTGTGCCAGCACCACGCGGTCGACCTCGCTGTTGACCACGATCTCGATGAGCTGCGTGCCCGTCGAGCCGCCATCTCCGTCCCTGATCTGCACCGCGACCTGCCGCACCTCGACCGGATTGTCGGACAGGTTGCGATAGGACAGCTGGGAGACCACGGCCTCCACGGCCTCAGGCGTTGCCGCCGTCCCGCTGAGCGCGATTTCGAGCGGCGCACCTGCGGTGCCGTCCTGCACGACCGTGCCGATGACTGTACCATTCACCGAAATCTGGTTGCCCGAAATGCTGACGCCATTTCCGGCGGCGACAGCGAACACATCCTGTGCGTCACCCTCGCCCGGACCGCGCAGCTGTTGCAGGCCAAAGTCATCGTCCAACCTCACACCGGACTGGACCAGGATAGATCCCCCGTCGAAATCGGTGGAATCCATATCCGTCAGCGAGACCGCCCCGTCGCGGTTGATCAGCTGTGCAGCCGCATTCACGGTGTCCTCGTCAAACGTCACCGTCTCGTCGACCCCCACCAGCACGGGCGCCATGGCCCCTACGGCAGGCAGCGGCTGATCGAACAGCGCCTGGAAGATGCCGGTGCCCGAGCCATCGCCCGCCGTCGCCGATGTGTTGGACACCCAGACCGCCGCCAGCGCGCCGTTGTTCAGAACCGCCACATCGGGCTGGCTTTGGGTCGAGGAAACCTCCTCGTTAACCACGAACGGATTGCCGTCGCGCGTGCCGTCGGCAGTGAACCGCTGCGCCACGACGCCCGTGCCCGAGCCGTCGATGCCGCTGGCATCCGACCATGCCACGACAAATCCGCCGTCGGGCGTGGCCGTGACGACCGGATCCGATTGCCCACTCTGAACGGACCCGTTGATCTGGAATTCCGCGCCCTGCGCGGCCCCGTCCAGGCCGTAGATCTGGCCGAAGATGCCCGTGCCGCTTGCGTCGGGGCTGGTCCAGACGACGACATAGCCGCCCTGCGGCAGTGCCGCGTTCGGCGCGAGTGCCACCACATCGGGCTGGGCCTGTTCGCCCGCCGTGGTGGTGTTGATCTGCACCTCATTCGCGCCCGCCGTCGCCCCGTCAATCGAGACGAGCGCGCCATTCGTATCGATCCGCTGGGCAAATACGCCCGAGCCCGCGCCATCGCCGCCGTCGTTGTCCTCCCAGACGACGATCACATCGCCGTCCGGCAATGTCGTCACCTGCGCGCGGTTCTGGTTGCCGGAGGTGGTTGCGTTGATCTGGAACTCACTACCCTCGGGCGCGCCTGCGGCGTCAAAAATCCGGCCAAAGATGCCGTTGCTGCTGCCGTCGCCCGCCGTCCCGGAGGCCTGAGATGTCCAGACAGCCATGAAGCGCCCCGCCCCAATATCGGTCGCCTCGGGCTGGTTTTGGGTGCTGGAGGTCTCGTCGTTGATCTGGAATACATCGCCGAGCGTGGTGCCGTCGTTCTGATAGCGCTGCGCGAACACCCCCTGTCCCGACCCGTCGCGGGCATTGTTGTCGGTCCACATCAGCACGAATGTTCCGTTCGACAGCCCTTCGGCCCGAGGCTGGACCTGATCGCCTGACAGGGCGTCGTTCACGAGAAATTCGACACCAACCTCGCGGCCCTGATCATCGTAGATCTGCGCATAGGTGCTGCGCTGGCCGAAGAACGTATTATCGGTCGAGTTCCATGTGACCACATAGCCGCCATCGCTCAGCTCGGCGATGCGCGGCGCGTTCTGGGCCCCGTCGCTGCTGGTATTGACCTGTGCCTCAGGCGACAGATCCCTGTCGGTGACGACAAGATCGCGGACCAGCGCCTGCTCGCCACGGGTGAAATTGGTCTGCGCGCCCGCCTGATTTCTGATCGTGACATCAAACCCGATGGAGGTCGCACCGGTGTTCAGCGCTCCTGTCAGGCCAAAGGTCAACGCCTCGACCAGCGCTTCGATGTCGGCCTCGGTGGCAGCTGCGTTCAAATCCACACTGAAGGTTGTGCCGTTGACCCCGTTGAGGCTCGGGTTGACCGTCCCGATCACCGCGCCTTCATAAGAGACATCGGTCCCGTCAAAGCCGATCTGGCCCGCGCCCGTGCCCTGATCCTGCACCGACAGCTGGCCCGATGGGCTGCCGTTGAACACTTCTGCGATCTGGACGAACCCACCGTCAAAGCTGGTACCCGCCAGATCATCAAAATCGACATCCGCGTCGATCAGCTGGGGCGCCGCGAGCAGCGCCGCCTCACTGCGCGCGGGCAGATCGTCGCGCTGGCTGGTCTCGGTTTCGGGGTCGGCAAAATCATCAAGGGTGAGGCCCGTGGCCGTATCCGAGCCCGACGAAATCCGCACATAAATCGAATCCGGCTCCGATCGGCCGCCCTGCCCGTCGGTCAGCGTGAAGCCGATGCCGACATTGGTGAATTGCAGGTTCGCCGCCGTGTCGGTCGAGCCGAAGGCCACCCGCTCGATGATCGCCTGCACCGCATCCGCATCTGCGTCCGCATTGAAGGTGATCGACAGGTTTGCGCCACCCGCCCCGTTCGCGGACCCGTCGATCACGCCCACGGGTGTGCCGCCGACGCTGATCGTGCTGCCCGACAAGCTCACCTCCGCATCCGTGGCGATGCTCAGCTGATGGGTCGCCGCAGACCCCGAGGTGTAATAAAGGTCAAGCGCGCCGCCATCAAAGCCCGCGCCGCCCACATCCGTGAGGCCGATCCCATTGTCGAGCACCCGCGCACCGGCGATGATATCATCGGCAAAGAGCTGCACGTCACGCTCGACGTCCTCCAGCACCGGCGATGTATTGGCCGGGGCGGCGGTCTCAAAGGTGCGCAGTGCAATGCCGAAGCCGCTGCCGTCCCCTGCCGTCGCACTTGTCTGGCTCGACCAGACGGCGGCAAAGCCGTCACCGAAGGGCGACAGGGCGGATTGAAATTGCTGCGATGAGGTCTCGACGTTGATCTGGACCTCGCCGTCGATGCGGGCACCGTCCGCGGCAAAACGCTGTGCAAAGATGCCGTCGCTCGACCCGTCCTGACCGCCGCCCGCCGTCCAGCTGACCACAAAACTGCCGTCGGACAGCGCGGTTATGGCCGCATCGGACTCAGCGCTGCTCCGGTCGGTATTGACGCGGAATTCACCGCCCACAGGGGCGCCGCTGCCGTCATAGCGCTGTGCGAATACACCCGTGAAAGACCCATCGCGCAGATCATCCGTCCAGACCACGACGAAACCGCCACCCGCAAGGCCGCTCACGGCCGCGTCCGACTGATCGTCGGCGGTGGTGGTATTGACCAGGAACTCAGGGCCCGCAGGTGCGCCCGCGGCATCGAACCGCTGGGCAAAGACGCCATTGCGGTCACCATCGCCGGTGGTGCCGTCCGTGACGCTGGTGAAGACGATCACATGGCCCGCGTTATTGCCCGACCCATCGACCAAGGTCGCCACATCGGGCTCGGACTGGTTGCCCGCCACCGCGCCGGTGTTGACCACCGTCTCCGCACCCAGCTTGGCGCCACCCGCGTCAAAACGCTGGCTGACGATGGAATCTATGCTGCCATCGCCCTCATCCGAAACGTAAGTGACCACAAAGCCGCCATCCGCAAAACCCGCGATGGCGGGCGCGAACTGTGACGCGACCACATCGGTGTTGACCACGAACTCAGCGCCCTGCGGGACGCCGCCCGCGTCATAGCGTTGGGCGATGATGCCTGTGTCAAAGGTGCCCGGGTCATCTACATTGGTACCGCGCCAGACGATGGTGAACCCGCCGTCAGCGGTGGCCGCAACCACTGGTTCGCTCTGGGTGCTGGGGGTTGTTGTGTTGACCAAAAACTCCGGCCCGCTGGGCACACCTGCCGCAGTATAAAGCTGCGCAAAGACGCCCCCACTGCCGTCGCCGGGGTTGTCCTGGTTGTCCGATTGCCACACGACGACCGCACCGCCGCCCGCCAGCTCGGCGATTTGCGCCAGGGACTGGCTGCCTTCGGTAAAGGCATTCACACCGCGCTCGGCACTGCCGATCAGGATGCTGTCTATTTCGGGGGTTACGGTTACGTCGATCAGCCCCGTCGCAGCGCTTGACCCGTCGCCATCGGACAGATCGATCCGCAGCCGCGTCAGCGCCGCGGGCGCATCCGAGCTATTGGCATAGCCCAGATTGCCCAGTACCGCCTCGACCGCCTCGACGGTGGCGTTTGTGTTGAAGGTGATCTGCACCGACTGTGCCGTACCCGAGAGCGTGCCGACGAGCGTGCCATCCACGCGCACGTCACTGCCCGCGACCTGCACATCGCCGTTGCCCACATCGCCCGCAACCAGCCCCAGCTGGTGCTGGTCCGCGCCGTCGCCCACGTTGAGCTGTTCAATATCGTCAAACACCTGATCCACCGACAACGTCAGCACACCGCCGTCGAAATCGGGGGAATCCAGATCACCCAGGGCTACCGTCTTATCCGCATCGAGCCGCTGTAGCCCGGCGTTGACCTCCGCCTCGTCGAACACCGCCTGGATCGAAAGCCCCTGAAGAAGGGGGGAGGTGCCGGGGTTGAAATCAGCCGGATCGCCGAACACCTGCTGGAACACGCCGTTCAAGCTGCCGTCGCCGGAGGTGCCCGAGGTCACGGAGGTAAAGGTCGCCACGAAATTGCCACCCGGCAGGGCGGCCAGATGGGGCGCGGACTGCGTGCTCGTCACGGTCTCGCGGTTGAGCACGAACTCACCGTCCAGCCGCGCGCCCGTGGCGGAATAGACCTGCGCCATGACCGCATCGCCGCTGCCGTCCTGACTGCCCACGAACTGGCGCCAGGCGATGACGAAGCGCCCGTCGTCCAAAACGGTGACATCGGGCTCGCTCTGCGTGCCGCTGAAACTGTCGTTGACCACAAAGACATCGCCCGCGGGCGCGCCGCTGGCATCGAACCGCTGGGCGGCAACGCCCGTGCCGGACCCATCGAGCCCGCTGCTGTCCGCCCAGGCCAGCACAAAGCCGCCATCGACGGTCGCGGCGATAGCCGCATCCGATGCGCTAGTGGCGATCTGCGCTTCGGCCACGGCCTCGGTGCCATCAGTGTTCAGCACCCGCACGAACACCGTGCTGCCAGAGACGTAGCTCACAGCGATCCCGCCAGCGGCCAGCACGGCCACATCCGCCGTGCCCTGATTGCCCGACACGGTTGTGTTGACGGTCTGCTCCGCACCCACGGGGGTTCCGTCGGTCGCAAAGCGCTGCATCAGGACCGCGTCCGACGATCCATCGCCGGAATCGGAAGTATAGACCACCACATAACCGCCATCAAAAAAACCGGGCCCGCCGAAAGGGATCGTGGCCACGGCCGGATCGAACTGGGTACCGGCCACAATCGTGTTGACCACGGTCTCGGGACCCGCAGGCGTGCCATCGGCCGCGTAGCGCTGCGCGATGATGCCAGTGTCGTTTACGCCCGAATTATCGAGAAAGGGGGATTCCCAGACTACCACCCAGCCGCCATCGGTGAGCGCCGTGACCACAGGATCGGTCTGGCTGCCCAGCGTCGCGGTATTGACCTTGAACTCACCGCCCGCGCGCGCGCCATCGGCGGTGTAGCGTTGGCCAAAGACGCCGTCGCCGCTGCCGTCCTGATCGGCCGAGCGCCAGACGACGACCCATCCGCCATCCGCAAGCGCCGCCACTTCCTGATTGTCCTGCGCACCGGGGGTAAAGCGGTTGACCTGCTCTTCGGGAAGTGCGGCAACGGGCGCGCCCGCCTCCGCCTGCTGGGTGATGCGGATCTCAAGCGCGCGCGGCGTGGTCAGACCGCCATCCCCGTCCTCGATCAGCAGCGAATAGGTACGCGTGTCGCGCGGGTTGTCACTGTCGGTCTGGTAGCTCAGCGCATTGAGCACGGTTTCCAGCCGGTCCGGCGTGGCCCCTGCCAGCAGATCGAATACCAGATCGGCCCCGTTGAGCCCATCCGACGTAATCGTGGCAACGGCCGTGCCGTCCACGCTCAGCGTCGCACCGCTCTGGGTCACGGGACCGCCGAGTGCCACGAATATGGAATCCTGCGACAGACCGTCGGGTGCGTTGAACCGGTCCGCCAGCGGCTCGGTCACGATACGCGACAGGCGCACGAGCCCACCGTCGAAATCGGTGGAATCGAGATCGGTCAGGGACAGACCGCCTCCCGCGGCCAGCGATGTGCCCGCGTTCGCCGCCTCCTCGTTCAGGGTCACGAAATCGGGCAGACCTTGCAGCAAGGGGGCCGCCGACTGGGTAATCTCAGCCGGATCACCGATGATCTGCTGGAAGACGCCATCGCCGCTACCATCGCCTGAAGGCGCGGCGTTGGAAGAAGTCCATTGCACCACATAATTGCCATCCGGCAGGGCGGCGAGGGCGATCTCGTCCTGCTCGCCCGACACATTGGCGTTGATCAGCGTCTGAGTGTCCAGCCGCGTGCCGTCGGCATCGAAGACCTGCGTGTAGATATCCGACCCCGATCCAGGTGCAGCCGAGGAGGTGTCCGTCCAGCCGATCACGAAGCCGCCCGTATCGAGGGCGATGATGTCGGGCACGGTCTGATTGCCGATGGTTGTATCATTCACGCGGATCTCGCCACCCACGGCCACGCCCGCATCACTGTAGCGCTGGTAGTAAATCCCGCCCGAGCTGCCGTCCTGCCCTTCCGAGCGCCAGACGATGACGAAATCGCCACCGCTCAGCGTGGCGACCTGTGGATTGGTCTGTGCGTTGTTGGTGAAGGTGTTGACCTGAAACTGTGCGCCCTCGGGCGTGCCCGAGGCATCAAAGACACGCGCGGCAATGGAAGACGAGGAGCCATCGCCCGCTGCCACATCGTTTTCTTCCCAGACCACGACAAACCGCCCGGCGCTCAGGGCCGTGCCAGTTGCGGTGTCCTGCGCGCTCGCAGTCTGTTCGTTGACGATGGTCTCGCCGCCTACGCGCGCCCCCGCGCTGTCGAAGACCTGCGCGATCACGCCGTTGCTGCTGCCGTCCCCGGCGCCGCCGGAGGTTTGAGAGGTCCAGCTGACCACATAGCCGCCGGTGCTCAGGCCCGTGACCTCGGGCTGGAACTGGGCGGCGGAGGTCTCGGTCTCGACCTGCACTTCGTCTACCACCAGCGTGCCCGCCGCGTCATAGCGGCTCAGCCGGATGCCGTTGATGGTATCGTCATCCCAGACGATGACCCAGCCGCCATCGGTCAGCCCCGCCACCTGCGGGGCGAACTGCGAAAAGGTGACGGTCGTGTTGACCTGAAACTCCGGCCCCAGGGCCCCGCCCGCCGCATCATAGCGCTGCGCGAAGATGCCCAGGTCGCCATCGCCCGGATTGTCCTGATTGGTGGAGGTCCAGACGGAGATATAGCCGCCATCGCTCAGCCCGGCGATGTCGGACTCGCGCTGCGCGTTCGCGGTGACGGTATTGACCTGCCGCTCGGTCCCGATGAACCCGTCGATATCGCTTTGCGGGGTGACGTCAACGGTGACCAGCAGCGGGTCCGAGGTGGCCCCCTGCCCGTCTTCCACCAATAGCTCCAGCGTGGTTTGCGGGCGCGGATCGTCGGAGGTGACGGCAAAGGTCAGATTCTCCAGCAAGATTTCGACGGCAGCGGCATCCGCAGCCCCGGTCAGATTGAGCAGCAGCGCCGCACCGTTCGCACCGTCACTGCCGATCGTGGCCACGACCGCGCCGCCCACGGAGACATTCGCGCCGCTGACGGATACGGCCCCACCGGTTAGCACGCCCAGCTGGAGCTGGGCATCGGCATCCTGAGCGGCAAAACCGTCCTCGGTCAGGGACTGGCCGACGGAGGCCAGGATGATCCGGCCTCCGGCAAAGGTCGCCGTGTCGATATCCCCAAAGGCGACCGCCCCGTCGATGTCCAGTCGCTGGGGGGCGGCGTTCACATCCGCCTCGTTGAAGGTGCGGGCGGTCGAAAAGGCCTCGATCTGCGGGCGCGCGGAAGGGGCCGCAAACGTCAGCGGATCGCCAAAGATGCGCTGGAACACACCTTGGCCATCCCCGTCGCCGGCGGTGCCGGAGGTGGCAGAGGTCCAGACGGCCACAAATTCACCGTTCGCCAGTGCCGAGATATCCGGCAGGTTCTGCGTGGAGGCAATTTGTTCGTTGAGCTGCACCTCCCCCGTGAGGGCCGACCCATCCGCATCGAAGCGCCGCGCAAACACGCCCTGACCGTTGCCGTCGCCGGCGGTGGCGCTGGTGATGGACGTCCAGCTGATGACGAAACCGCCATCGGTGGTGGCGGTGATTGCAGGGTCGAATTGCGCGGATGACGCCTCTAGGTTGACCTGAAACACACCGCCGACAGGCGTGCCATTGCCCTCAAAGACCTGCGCAAAGACGCCCGTGCTGCTGCCGTCGGCATCGCCGTCTTCCCAGACGGTGGCAAATCGGCCATCGACCAGGCCCGCCACCGTTGCATTTGTCTGCCCGGCAGTTGCTGTCGCACTGATCTGGAATTCCGCGCCGATGGGCGTGCCGTCAGTGCCGAGGACCTGGGCAAAGACGCCATTGGGGGAGAGATGGAAGCTGGACCAGACGACGATGACACCGCCGGCGGCCAGCCCGTCAGCGCCGCCATCTGGCTGGATCGCCGCGATGCTGGGCTGGGACTGGGTGCTGGAAATTTCCGTGTTGACCTGAGCGTCGTCGCCCGCAGGCACCCCCGCCGCATCGTAGAACCGAATGCGAATGCCGGCACCGTTGCCATCGCCGGCGTCATCTGTAAAGACAACGGCAAAACCGCCCCCCGGCAGGCCTGTCACTTCAGGGTCGAATTGCGTTTGGCTCACATTGACGGCATTGATCTGAAACTCACCGCGCGCCTGTCGCATCGAACCGCTGGCCGTAAACGCCAAAGTCGAAACTGCCCGGCTGATCCTGATTGCGCGATTCCCAGACGATGACGAAACCGCCGTCTTCCGTCGCGGCAATCGAGGGGTCTTGCTGAATTTCAACTGCGGTGTCATTGACCAGCAGCTGCGTGCCGATCCGCTCGCCCTGGGCTGAATAACGTTGCGCGAAGATGCCCGCCAGGTTGCCGTCCTGCGCCTCCGAGACCCAGACGATCACGTAAGAGCCATCGGCCAGCGTTTCGACACGTGGGTCGTTCTGGTTGCCTATGGTGAAACTATTGACAAGCTGCTCAGGTGTAACCGGAGTATTCAAAATACCATCCCCCAAAGATAATAACAGGCTGCCTGGCAGGGCAACGGTAGAAAAACTGGCAAGAATTTGCCTAAAATATTCCGAAACAGTGCAAATCAGGGGGGGGAGCTGTCAATGTTGTTAATCTTTGCAGCTTTTAGAAATGTGCTAAATATTTGATTCAAGACGGTAAAAATTTACGGGCTTTCCGATCATTCCGCAGATGCGAAGACCTATGAGCCCCCTGAACACGAAACAACGCGATTAAAATCGGTGCATTGTTTCCAAATTCGCCACCCCCCTGCCATGCGGATGCCGCGTTCATCGCGCCCTACCACAAAGGGTCTGCGTGCAAGGGGCAATTTGGTTACTCGCCCGTAAGTCTTACTTGCCCATCTTGGCGTATATTCGGTCATAGGCGGCCAGCAGCTGTGGCGTGGTATGCGCCCATGACAGATCCTCCAGCACCCGTTTGCGGCCCAGCGTGCCCATGCGCGCGCGCGCCTCCGGATCCTTGATCAGCGCGTCGATCTTTTGGGCAAAATCAACCGGATCATTGGCCGTTGCATAGACCGAGGCCTCCCCCGCCGAGACAAGCCCTTCGGTCAGATCGAACTGCACCACAGGCTTTTCCAGCGTCATGTATTCCATGACCTTGTTCATCGTCGAGATGTCGTTCATCGCGTTCTTGGGATCGGGCGATACACCGATATCGACCGCATTGAGAGCCGCCAGCATATCGGCACCGTAAAGCGCGCCCGTGAAGGTGAAATAATCCTCGAGCCCCCGGTCGGCCACGTCCTGTTTGACCTCGTCCACCGAAGGGCCAAAGCCGATGATCACAAAATGCACATCGTCCTGACCCAGCACCTTGATCAGATGCTCGGCGGCCTGCACCAGAAGGTCCATCCCCTCCTGCTGGCCGATCACGCCCACATAGCCCATCACATGGGCCGCCCCCTTGCGGTAGCTGGTATCGCCCTCACCGGGCAGAAACGTCTCGATGCGCGGGGCGGAGCGCACGACAAAGACATCCTCGGGCGCCATTTTGCCCCGCCGCATGGCGATCTCGCGAAAGCTGCCGTTGGTGGCCATGGAGACAGAGGCGGTGGCAAAGGTCATCCGCTCCCAGATCAGCATGATCTTGTAGAGAATGCCGCGTTTGTTGAATTTCGCCTCGAACAGCTCGGGGCAGACATCGTGGTGGTCGAACATGTAGCGCACGCCCCGCAGGCGGTACCACAGCGCCAGCAGGAAGATCAGATCGGGCGGGTTGCAGCCCTGGATGACGTCGAAGCGCCTGCGTTTCCAGACCTGCCGCGCCAGCCGGAACCAATGCCACGTGGCATGCCCGTATTCGCGCGCGTAGGCCACGGCACCTGAATGGGCCTCCGTGGGTTCGGAATGGCGGTAGATATGCACGCCCTCGATAACCTCGTAAGGCTCGTTCCATCCGCGCCCCATGGGAGAGACCACGGAGACGGCGTAGCCCTCCTGCACCAGCGATGTCGCCTCCAGCCAGACGCGCCGGTCCAGCGGGACGGGCAGGTTTTCGACCACGATCAGAATGTGGCGGCCATTCGGTTCAGATGCAATCGGGGTCATACGGCCTTCAACATTCGGACAAAAGCAGCACGTTGTGGTGCGACCTTTCCACTACAGTCGTCCTTGCCTATCTGAAAACAGACTCGGGGCGCAACAGATTGCTGCGGTGCAGAGCGCATCGGCACGCCCCGACCGCTCAACATGCGCGCGCCGGCAAGGCCGCGGCATATTTTCCCTTTCCCTGACGCGGGTGTCACATGGGCGCCTGGCAGACCGAGGCGAAAATTCAGCACCGCCGTGTCGCAGCCGGAAATATCGCACTTTCGGAGCGCCGGAGGCCAACCATATACCCACCTCCTTCGGGTAAAGGACAGGCATCATCTGGCGGTCGATCTTGCGCAGTGCCGGGCGTTTTTGCCGAATGGACCGTTCACTTAAATTTCTACTCCAAGGGACATTCCAGGCCGCGTTGCGCCGATTGGAAACAGGACCGAGGCCTTCGGGCATTGTGTTCAGGGGGGGGGGCATTGTGCCGTTTTGCGGCTCTGGCCTCAGAACGTCTGGTCATAATCGCCCACATCGGGTTCGGTGCGGATCACGGCGTCGATCTCCTTGAAAATCTGGCGCAGCTCTTCTTCGCTGTGCGCGCTTTCACAGACCACCACCAGATTGGGCGTATTGCTCGAGGCGCGCACCAGCCCCCAGCTGCCGTTCTCGAGGATCACCCGTGCACCGTTGACGGTGACCACCTGCCTGACGGGCTGGCCTGCGAGTTCGGTCACTTTTTCCAGTTTGGAGACGATGCGCGCAAGGATGTTGTATTTCTCGGTATCGGCGGCATAGGGCGACAGCGTCGGCATCGCATAGGTCAGCGGCAGCGCGCGGCGCAGATCGGACATGGATTTATCCGGGTTACGGTCCATCAGCTTGCAGATCTCTACGGCCACACGCATCCCGTCATCGTATCCACGCCCGATGGGCTCGGCCATGAAATAGTGCCCCGATTTCTCGAACCCAGCGAGAGCCCCGATTTCATGCACCCGGCGTTTCATATGGCTGTGGCCGGTTTTCCAGTAATCCGCCTTTGCCCCGTTCGCGCGCAGCACCGGATCGGAGGCGAACAGCCCCGTGGATTTCACATCCGCCACAAAGGTCGCATTCGGGTAGATCCCCGACAGATCACGCGCCATGATCACACCGACCTTGTCGGCGAATATTTCCTCGCCCTCATCGTCGACCACGCCGCAGCGGTCTCCGTCGCCGTCGAACCCGAGGGCGAAATCAGCCCCCGACGCTTTGACGCTATCGCTCATGTCGTGCAGCATCTCCATGGCTTCGGGGTTGGGGTTGTAATGGGGGAACGTGTAGTCGAGCGTGTTGTGGCTCTCCACCACCTCGACGCCCATCCGCTCGAACAACATCGGCGCAAAGGCGGCCGCCGTGCCGTTGCCCGTGGCACAGACCACCTTGAGCTTGCGCGTCATTTTGAAGTCGCCCACCAGATCGTCCATATAGGCGTCCCAAACACCGTCGACGAATTCATATCCGCCGCCGGGCCGCGCCTCGCCCTTACCCTGCAACACGATATCGCGCAGCTCGTCCATCTCGTCGGGACCGTGGGTCAGCGGCATGGTGAAGCCCATCTTGACCCCCGTCCAGCCGTTGGGATTGTGCGAAGCCGTCACCATGGCCACTGCCGTGCCACCCAGATGAAACGATGAGAAATAGGCCATCGGCGTGATGCAGGGCCCGATGTCCTTGACCGTGATGCCCGCCTGCATGAGCCCCAGCATCAGCGCATTCTTGATCGTCAGCGAATAGTCGCGGTAATCATTGCCCACGGCGATCACCGGCGGCCGCCCGTGACGCATCATCTGCGTGCCCAGGCCCAGCCCCAGCGCGGTCATGCCGGGCAGGTTGATCTCCTCGGGATATTTCCAGCGTGCGTCATATTCCCGAAATCCTGTAGGTTTGATCATGGGGTCGCGCAGAAATTCCCAGGTGTTCGGGATCACGTCGGAGAGAGGAGTGGTCATGGTAGCTTCCAATATTGGCTGACAGGAGAAATGTGAGGGAATGATACCCGCTTTGCCACAGCGGCGGAGGAAAAAACCTTCAGTCGCCCCCGAAAAGATCACGGGTAAAGATGCGGTCGCCACAGTCCTCGATTTCGGGGGTAATGCGGTTGGCCATAATGATGTCACAGCGCGCCTTGAACGCCTCGAGATCCGTCATCACCTGCGAGCCGAAGAAATGCGTCTCCTTGAGGACCGGCTCATAGACGACCACCTCGATTCCCTTGGCCTTTATGCGCTTCATGATCCCCTGAATGGAGGACTGGCGGAAATTGTCGCTATCCGCTTTCATCACCAGACGGTAGACCCCCACGGTGCGGGGCTGTTTGGCAAGGATCGTCTCGGCCAGAAAATCCTTGCGCGTGCTGTTGGCGTCCACGATGGCCTGGATCAGGTTTTGCGGAATGTCGGCGTAATTGGCCAGCAGCTGGCGGGTGTCCTTGGGCAGGCAATAGCCGCCGTATCCGAACGAGGGGTTGTTGTAGTGATCGCCGATGCGCGGATCGAGCCCGATGCCTTCGATGATCTGGCGGCTGTTCATCTGGCCTGCCATGGCATAGCTGTCCAGCTCGTTGAAAAAGGCCACCCGCATGGCGAGATAGGTATTGGCGAAAAGCTTGATCGCTTCCGCCTCGTCCGAGTTGGTGAACAGGACCGGCACATCTTTTTTGATCGCCCCCTCCCGGAGCATGTCGGCAAAAACGCGCGCCCGCTCGGAGCGCTCCCCGATGATAATCCGGCTGGGATAGAGATTGTCGTGGAGCGCGCGGCCCTCGCGCAGAAATTCGGGCGAGAAGAAGATCTGATCGCTGTCCAGCTCCGCGCGCAGGGCGCTGACGTATCCCACCGGCACGGTGGATTTGATGACGATATGGGCGGAGGTGTTTACGCACCGCACCGCATGCACCACCTTTTGCACCGAGGACGTATCGAAGTAATTGGTCAACGGATCGTAATTGGTGGGCGTGGCGATGATGACAAAATCCGCATCCGCATAGGCGGCCTGCGCATCCGTCGTCGCCTGCAGGTTCAACGGTTTATCGCGCAGATATTCCTCCAGATCGGCATCCACGATCGGGCTGCGGCGATCGTTGACCATCGCCACGCGGGCCGCATCCACATCGACGGCGGTGACGTGATGGTGTGCCGCCAGTAAAACTGCATTCGACAATCCGACATAGCCGATACCTGCAACTGCGATTTTCATACTCTAATCCAACGTTCGTATTTCAGCCTTTGCTTAGACCACGGGTGCAGGGGTGACAACGCGCGAAGGGGCGGGGCCGTAAAAGCGGGGGGTGTGTTGTATATGGACAATGTCGTCACTCTTTTGCCGCACGGATGGATTATATCGCGTGCAATCCGTGCTATGAGCGGCAAAACCCATGGGACACGACCCATCGTGCACACCAAAGTTTCGAAAAGACGGCGCAGTACAAGACGCGGGAAGACAATGCAGATTGAGAAAACGAAACTGGACGGTGTGTTGGTCCTGACACCCGCACGCCACGGCGACGCACGCGGCTTTTTCAGCGAAAGCTGGAACGCGCGCCGGATGGGCGAGGCGGGCCTGCACTATGACTTCGTGCAGGACAACCATTCCGTCTCCGCCACCCCCGGCACAGTGCGCGGGCTGCACTACCAGTCCCCGCCCCATGCGCAGGCCAAGCTGGTGCGCTGCGGGCGCGGTGCGCTTTTTGACGTGGCGGTGGATTTTCGCGCAGGCTCGGACACGTTCGGGCAGTGGGTTGGCGTTGAGTTGACGCAGGACAATGGCCGCCAGTTGATGATCCCCGCAGGGTTTCTGCACGGGTTCGTCACCCGCGTGCCAGATACGGAGATCATCTATAAATGCACCGACTATTACGCCCCCGATTGTGACGGGGCGGTGCGCTGGGATGATCCCGATATCGGGATCGACTGGGGGCTTGGTACGGATCAGGCGGTGCTGTCGTCCAAGGATGCCACTGCTCCGATGCTGGCCGATACGCCCTCGCCCTTTTCGCATGGAGATGTGGCATGAAGATACTCGTGACCGGGGGGGCGGGGTTCATCGGATCCGCCGTGGTGCGCCGTGCCGTGGATCAGGGCCACAGGGTGATCAATCTTGATGCGCTGACCTATGCCGCCTGCCTCGGAAACGTGGCGCCGGTCGCCGACCATCCGGCCTATACGTTCGAGCATGCCGACATCCGCAATGGCGCGGCCCTGACACGCATCTTTGCCCAGCACCAGCCCGACGCGGTGATGCACCTCGCCGCCGAAAGTCATGTCGACCGCTCCATCGACGGGCCAAGTGCCTTTATAGAGACAAATATCACCGGCACCTACACGCTGCTGGAGGCCGCCCGCAGCTATTGGACAGCCCAAGGTAAGCCGGACAGTTTCCGGTTTCATCACGTCTCCACGGATGAGGTCTTCGGCTCTTTGGGCGCGACGGGTTTTTTCACCGAAACCACGCCCTACGCGCCCAATAGTCCCTATTCCGCGTCCAAGGCGGCCTCCGATCATCTGGTGCGCGCCTGGAGTGAGACCTACGGCCTGCCGATTGTGCTGAGCAATTGCTCAAACAATTACGGCCCCTATCATTTCCCCGAAAAGCTGGTGCCGGTGGTGATCCTCAATGCGCTGGCAGGCAAGCCCATTCCAATCTACGGCACGGGCGACAACGTGCGCGACTGGCTCTATGTCGAGGACCACGCCGAGGCGCTGCTGCGGGTGTTGCAAAGCGGCGCACTTGGGCGCAGCTACAACATCGGCGGCAACAACGAGCTGAGCAATCTGGAGCTGGTGCATACGCTGTGCGCCATTCTCGACCGGTTGCAGCCCGGCGGTACACCCTATGCCGATCTGATCACCTTCGTGGCCGACAGGCCTGGCCACGACCAGCGCTATGCCATTGATGCCACGCGCATCCGCGATGAGCTGGGCTGGGGGCCGTCGGTCACGGTCCAGGAAGGGCTGGAGCGCACGGTGCGCTGGTATCTGGACAATCCCGCCTGGTGGCAGGCCCTGCAACAGCGCGACGGCGTGGGCAAACGGCTGGGCACCCTATGACGATAAAGCTGTTGGTGTTCGGGTCCACGGGACAGGTGGCACAGGCCTTGCGCGCGGCCGCGCCCGCGGCGATTTTTCTGGACCGAGGCCAGGCGGATCTGGCCGATCCCGAGGCCTGCGCGGCGGCGGTGCAGGCGCATGGCCCCCATGCGGTGATCAACGCGGCGGCCTATACCGCCGTGGACCGCGCCGAGACCGAGGAGGCGCTTGCCACCCGCATCAACGGCGACAGCCCCGGTGCGATGGCGCGCGCCTGTGCGGCGCTGGACATCCCATTTGTGCATATCTCGACCGACTACGTCTTTGACGGCAGCGGCACCACGCCCTGGCACCCGGACGATCCTGTGGGGCCGTTGGGGGCCTACGGGCGCAGTAAACTGGCAGGCGAGCGCGCGGTCATCGCCGCCGGCGGGCGCCATGCCATTCTGCGCACATCATGGGTGTTCTCCGCAGACGGGGCGAATTTCGTCAAAACCATGCTGCGCCTGTCACAGACCCGCGAGACGCTGTCCGTGGTCGAGGACCAGATCGGCGGGCCGACACCGGCGGCGGGCATCGCAGCGGCGGTCCTCACCATGGCGCAACAGATGGCGCAGGGACAACCGGGCGGGACGTACCATTATGCAGGGGCGCCCGCCGTGAGCTGGGCAGCATTCGCCCGCACCATATTCGCGCTGGCGGACCGGCAGGTTCAGGTCACCGGCATCCCCGCCTCCCAATACCCAACACCCGCGGCGCGGCCCCATAATTCACGCATGGATTGCACTTCGTTAGAGACTGATTTCGGCATCAAACCTGCCGATTGGCACCATGCACTCAAAGATGCGATCAAGGAGATACTGCAATGACACAGCGCAAGGGCATCATTCTGGCGGGAGGCTCCGGCACCCGGCTGTATCCGGTGACCATCGGTGTGTCGAAGCAGCTGCTGCCGATCTACGACAAGCCGATGATCTATTATCCGCTGACGGTGCTGATGCTTGCGGGGATCCGCGAGATCGCGATGATCACCACCCCCCAGGACGCGGACCAGTTCAAGCGCACGCTGGGCGATGGCAGCCAATGGGGTCTGAGCCTGACCTATATCGAGCAACCCTCCCCCGACGGGCTGGCGCAGGCCTATATTCTGGCCGAGGAGTTCCTGAACGGTGCTCCCTCGGCGATGGTGCTGGGCGACAATATCTTTTTCGGCCACGGATTGCCCGAACAGCTGGCCGCTGCAGATGCGCAGGACAGCGGTGGCACGGTCTTTGGCTACCGCGTGGCCGATCCAGAGCGCTACGGCGTGGTGGATTTCGCCCCCGACGGCACCGTGCGGGCCATTATCGAGAAACCCGCTGTGCCCCCCTCCTCCTATGCGGTGACGGGGCTGTATTTTCTGGACAGCACCGCCCCCGCCCGCGCGCGCGCCGTGCGTCCGTCGGCGCGCGGGGAGCTGGAGATTACCTCGCTGCTGGAGATGTATCTGGCCGATGGCGCACTGACCGTGCAGCAGATGGGGCGCGGCTATGCCTGGCTCGACACCGGCACCCACGCCAGCCTGCTCGATGCGGGCAACTTCGTACGCACCCTGTCGGAGCGGCAGGGCATGCAGGTGGGCAGCCCCGACGAGATCGCCTTCGCCCAGGGCTGGATCACGGCAGGCACATTGCGCGCGCAGGCCGAAGCCCTGGCCAAGAACAGCTATGGGCAGTATCTGCTGCGGCTGGCCAAGGACGGCTGAGGCCGCCGCCGGTCTCAGATGAACACATCGTCATCTGCAAAGCGCAGTACCTCTACGTTGAAGATACTGTCCGTCCCCTCGCCCCCGCCGGGCAGATAGGTGACCCGCACGGCATTGCCCAGATGCAAGATTGCGTAATCCGCACGGTCGTGGTCGAAAAATGCGTAGTCCCAGCCGCTGCCTCCGTCGATGAAATCATCCGATCCCCCGCCATAGAGACGGTCGACGCCGCCGTTACCGCGCAATTGATCCTCCCCCCACATGCCGCGCAACACGTTGCGCCCGTTGTCGCCGGTCAGGATGTCGGCGTGGTTGGATCCGGTCAGATTCTCGATGGAAGTGTAGAGATCACGCGCCGCATCGCCCGCCATGCCGCGCTGTGCAATGAGCGAGGCGGTCACGCTGCCGGGGCTTGAGGTATAGGCGACCGTATCCTTGCCCGAGCCGCCGTCATAGCGGTCCCTGCCGCCGCCCGAACCTACGAACCAGTCGAACCCGCCAAGCCCGCGAAAATCCTCCTGCTCCTCGCCACCGATCAGCAGATCGGGATGGATCGAGCCGGTGACCCGTTCGACACTGGTATAGGTATCACCCAGGGCCTGCCCCGCCAGCCCGGCCCCTGCGCCCAGATCCACGGTGACGGCACCGGGGGCGAAGACATATGAGATCATGTCGCGCCCGTTGCCGCCGTCGATGGTATCGCGCCCGTCCGATCCGGTGATCCAGTCATAGTCACCGAGCGCACGGATCAGATTGTTGCCCGCGTCTCCCGTGATGAAATCGCCAAAGATCGTGCCGGTGATGTTCTCGACGTTTGAGAGCGTGTTCGTCTCGCTCCCCGACACGGCAGTGCCGGCGCGCAGATCCACAGTCACGCCACGCTCGAGATCGACGAAGCTGACCATGTCGCTCCCGCTGCCGCCATCGACGGTGTCGCGGCCCATGCCGGGGGTGATCCAATCGCCGCCGCCGCCGCCGAAGATCACATCATTGCCCAGACCGCCCCCGATATTGTTGCCGCGCGCATCCCCGGTCAGCCGGTCGCCCAGATTGGTCCCGATGATCCCTTCGACATTGGAGATGACATAGCCCGCAGCCCCGCGCGCATTGTTGGCGTCATTGCCCAGATCCACTGTCACGGCGGTGTCCAGCAAGGCAAAGGACAAAGTATCGAACCCGGCCCCGCCATCCACCGTATCGGGGCCGCTTCCGGCAAAGAAGCTGTCGCTGTCCGCGCCGCCCGACGCGGCGATCGGCGGGGGCATGGTGACATGCACCGCCTCGAATAAAATCGCCTCGCGCAGATCGTCGATCTCCAACCGGGCGCGGTCGGCGGTCTGAACGGTCAGGTGTTCCTCTTCAAAGAAGATTCGCGCGCCGTTTCCACTCTCCTGAATCCGGACCGCCGAAATGTCATAGACCCCCGCATAGGCGCTCAGATCGATGCGGTCTTCGGCAGGGTCGAAATCCATGATGGTGTCGTCCTGCGCATCGGGCGCAAAGATAAACACATCCGCCCCCGCCCCGCCCGCCAGACTGTCGGCGCCGGTCCCGTCCAGCACGATGTCGTCCCCGGCGCCTGCCGCGATGCTTTGCCCGCCGCCAGAGGCCGTGAGAATGTCGTTCCCACTGCCCCCTGCGCGCCCTGTGGCCACGATGCCCGCCGTGCCTGCGTCGACCGCAAAGCGGGTGATGCCATTGTCGCGCGAGGACAGGACCAGCAATTCGGTGCTGCCGTCATCATGGGTTACAAACCGCAGCTGCCGGATGCCGTCCATCGCGGTATCGAGCCGGTCCTCGACAGTCTCGCGAAACAGCAGCCGCCCCGAGGGCAACAGCTGGAACAGACTGATCCCACCGTCCGATCCCCCCACCGCAAGCAGGGTCATGCCCCCGGCCGTGGTGTGATCGAGCGCGCAGATCCCGTCAAAGCGGGTGTCGCGGGTGTCGTTCACCTGATCGACGAATTGCAACGTGCCGCGCGCCGACAGCGCCATCACCGTCAGCGATCCGGTGGCGTGGCTGCCCATGACGACGAACCGCTCCGCCCCCATCTCGACGATGCGCAGCACGGAGGGCTGGTCCACCGGCAACTGGTCATCGGCGCCAAAGCTCGACCGCAGGGTGAGCTGCCCGTCGGTCGCGACGGAAAACACGCTGAGCGCGTCCTCGCGTTGCGAGGCGGCCAGCAGCAGGGTTTGCCCCCCCGACGCGACCGTGCTGTCCATGGCGGAAATCCCCACAAGGGCGGTGGCGCCGGTATCAGAAACGGTTTGCCGCACGCTCAGCCCACCGCCGTCCGCGCGCTCGTAGACGCTGATGCCCTCGCCGGCGGGGCGGGCCATATAGATGAAATCACGCGCCCCGATGCCCAAGCCGTGCAAAGCCACCGCATTGCCGAAAAAGCCGACCCCGTCCAGATAGGCCACGGCACTGTCGCCCCCCTGACCTGTCAGCTGTTCCAGCGTGTCGCGGTCCAGGCCGCGGTTGCGCCCGTCCATCTGGAAGCTCTGCTGGTCGCTGGCGCGCAGGGCTTGCGTGTCGATGTCGCGCTGCACCAGCGTGCCCGTATCCAGATCAGCCGTGCTTTTGTTTTGTGCGCCCGTGTCGTGCACCACCAATGTGGTCGCACCGGCCTCGCGCAGCAGGTCAATCCGGTTCGTCTGACCGTAGGATTGAAACTGAGACCCCCAGAGGGTCTGAAAGAATGATAAAATCCCCACGATTTGCCCCAAACGCAGCGCCCCCACGCTGGCATTCGGACTAGGGACGAGGGGGTGGGACAGGCGGGCACAAAGGGGGCGGAATTATGATCGATGTGTTGGGTTTGAATGGGTTTATCGGAAGCGGAATTTTATCTTAATTATCTGAAAATGTTTCACATAAATATGTGCAAGAATGCCCGTCGTCACGCGCCGCGCATCAATCGCTTCAAGGGGGAGGTGCGTTGCTCGGCACTCTCCGACAGCACTGTATACGTGGCATGCGCCGCCTGTCGCCAATGGGCCGCCGTCAGATCATCGCGGCAAAACAGATCGCGCGGAACCTTGCCGGGATCAAAGACGAAGTCGGGCTGGACCGCACGCACGCGGTCGGCCAGGGTCTCGTTCGAATGCACGAACTTGTTGCGCATTTTATTGTATTCGGTACGGCTCAGCAAAGTGGCCGGGGGCGCCCCTGTCGGCCGCAACGCTTTCGTCAGCGCCTCCAGAAGTTCGGGTGACGGCACCTGTTTGCCGGTCACCTCAGTGGCTACATAAAGGGCGATCGGATCAGGCGAGATATTGGCCGCCGCCTCCGAGGGCGAAGGGCGCAATGTGGCAGGGTCCAGATCACTGCCCATCAGGTCGAGCACCGCGCCCGCGATCCCGCCCGGACCCCGGCGCGCCGAGTTATAATCGAGCAGTCGTATCTGTTCGGCGGCGAAGCCCTGACGCATATGCGCATAAACGGAGCTGTGGTCGATCGGCACGCCCTCGCCGCGGCGCTTGTCGAAAGCGACCTCGACGTATTTGCGCAAGGTCGGCACATGCACCGACTTGGCCACCTGCATCCACAGCGATTGCACCAGATCGACCTGCTGGCGCATCGTATAGACGATGCGCACCTCCTCGAAGGCACTCAGCTTTTGGGCCAGCTGTGCCATATCCACCCATTCGGGGCGCACGCGGGTGAAATTTTCCGCCGACAGGAACACGGTGCCGGGGCCTTTCGCGTATTGCCGGATCAACGCCTCCCACGGGCCACTGCGCCCGGCGCTGCCGAAAAAACTGTCGGGGATGTCGGGCATGCTCAGCCAGGGGGCAGCCAGGACATGGTGCGCCTCGTTCGGCCCCAGATGCGGATAAATGATGCCGTGCCGGGCCAGCAGATCACGGTTGTCATGAAACAGGGCCTGTAGATAGCTGGTCGCAGTTTTATGCGCACCGATGTGGAAAAATACTCTGGCCATTCAGGGACCTCTGCGCGGAAGGGGGCGATCCATAGGAGCCCTGGATATCCCTGATATTCGTATCGAAAACAATCCTGTATCAACGGCTCTCATGGGCGTGGCCCGGCGATATCGAGCTGTTCGGGGGTGACGATCGTGAGGCCCGAAATCTGTGCGAGACTGCCCAAAAGCCGCTCGATGGTATGGGCCGTGGTCCCGTCAACCAGAGCTTGTTCGGGCTCGAACTCACCTGCTGTCAGATCGAGATCCGCCCAACGCTGCAACAGCGCCTGGCGCACCCAATAGATGGAGCCTGCGGGAAAGGACAGCGGCCCTTGCGGCAGTGACAGCCCGCGGTGCGCCAGCAGCTCAACCGCGCGGGCCCGGTTCACGCCCCAGTACATGTCGCCCTCGTAATGCTGGCCCTGCGCCACCCAGAACCCCGCATGGGGCATCTCCAGAAACCGCTGCAACCTGCGCTGCGTCACCTCGCCCGCCCCAAGCACACCCTGCGTCAGATCCTGGCGCCAGGCATCCCCATCGGCGCGGTGCGGAGACTTTTTGCTGTGCAGCTTGCACACGGCCTCGTATGGCGACAGCACCCCGCTGCCCAGCATCCAGATGAAGGGATAGATATCGCGGCCATGATTGGGCACGACATGGACCCGCGCGCGCGGAAACCGGATCAGGATCTCAGTGCGCAAGGTCTGCGCGCGCCCGGACGGCCCGTCATCCGTCAGCGTGATCCACAGATCGAAGGCAAAATACTGTTGCTCCAGCAGGGCCGCGAATTCGTCCCACATGTCCAGATAATAGAGATGCAGCACCACGGCCACCGGAGCGGGGGCCTCGATGGGTGTCGGAGCGGGGGGGAAATCGGGCACGATGCCGCCGTCCGGGTCCTGCCACACAAGGCGCGCCTCATCGCCTCCCGTCTCAAGATAGTGCCACAGCGGGCGCGTCGTGGCGGGATCGAGATCGGGGTTATGGAACAGATAGGCTCGCGGGGAAAACCTGCCGTTGGGGCTGAACCCTGCGGCCTCGCCGTATTGCACGTAATGGCGCTCGGGGTTTTGACGAAGCAGCCAGTGCGGCTTTGGATGTGACTGAAGATACAGCGCGCGGTCGAATATCCCCGCACGCGCGATGGCACGCTCATAGGCGCGGTCGCGGGCCGAGGGAAAGATGTGCCGCAGAGCCATGGAAGCCTTGCGCAACAAGCGGCTAAACATGAGGTGTGCTTTCTGTTGGGCGATCAGGATAGGCGCATGTCTCTATGCCGCATATTCGGTCCGGCTGCCATGGCTGATTGCCACCGCTGGGCCCTTGGCGCCTTGCCGGGGGCCGCGCCGCCACTCTTCACGTCTGCGCCTCCGCACCGCCTACCGCAATCCCCGACGCCGCAAACGTATCGCAATCATGACGCCGCATCAGCCGTGCCTGCGTCTGTTGCGCGCGCGGGGCGTGCTCTGTGAGCCAGTCGGCGGTGTGGGGCACACAAAACAGCGGCGCACGGCATCCGCGGCTGCGCACACTCTGCCGCATTGCTTGCCATGATGCGGGTGAGGTGCTGCGCCAGAGATGACGATGCGTTTTGCGCAGGCACGCCCAGCTTGAAGGGCCGTGCGAATTGCAGGAAATTCACCCGCAGTTTCTTACCCCCTGCATGTGCCAGGCATCAAAGTAGTTGCGGTATTTCAGCCGCGGCGGCGACAGGGCAAGCTCGAGCTGCCCTTGTGTGAGGGTAAAGACGCGGCTGTGGGCTTGCGTGGTCAGGGAGTCCTCGACGGTGCGGAAGAAATCCGGTGGAAGCTTGTCTGAGCGCATGGGACGGGGTCAATCTGTCGGATCAATCTGGCCGCCAGTAGACATTGCCCACCCCTTTCGTTGCAAGCCAGAAAGCGCGATCAGAATCTGCCCACCAGATCGGCAGCCTGCGCGGGCAAAACCGGCCAGCGCGGGTGCGCCGCCTGCGTCTTGCACACCGCACGCATGTCGTGGATCCACTCCAGAAAGAGCTCGTAGGCGGCTTTTTCATCCGTATTCAGCTTGTCCGCGGCCATCGCGGCGGCAAGGTTGGTCTGGGCCTGTGGGTCGGCAGCCGCCAGAATACGCGCCCGACAACCCTCCTTGAGGTGCTGGGCGTGGTCCTGTGCAAGGGCGTCGGCGCGGGTCTGGGCGCTGATCAGCATGGACATATCAATCTGGCTCATTTGGCTTCTCCAAAGGGGGGCAAGGGGACGGGACCGTCCTGGGTCACATGCACGGGCGCGGGAAACCGGGTCTCGCTCGGCGCGCACCGGCCATGCGGCAGGACCACCGCCAGATGGAGCGTCCCATTCCTGCGCGTCACATCCGACGCAAGCCAATTGCCGCTGACAGCATCACGCGGCAACACGTCTCCCTCGCCCACAGGGCCAAAGTCAAAACGTTCGCCGTTCACGACAAGCACATCAGCACTTTTCTCAAGCATCACGGGCGCATCGCCGCGCATGGGTGAAAGTGTAATTTTCATGGATATCTCCTTAGAACCAGCGGCCAATGGCCATGGCGCTGACCGTCAGCGGGCCGTTGTCTGTGTACGTGCCCGATGAACTCAGCACCAAACGGGCAAAACTCGCGCTGTCGGTATCATCCGTCGGTATGCCACTGCGGTAATTGGTGGGGGAGGCGACATTCCCGGCAGAGCGCGTGATGCCGAACATCGTCACCCTGTTGGTGTCGATGAAAGAATGCGGGAACGTCCAGTCGTTTCGGATCGTGGCGCTGTCGAGATAATCAAGCTCGAAGCCCTGAACCGTACAAATGAGTGTGCCATCCGCAAATTTACTATAGGTGCCGTTGGCGTTGCTGCCGCTCTCGAACAAGGCCCCCGTCGCCACGCCACCGCTTTGCGACACCGTCCCGATCACATTGCCCTGATCATAGAGCATATGCCAGGCACTCACACCGCCCGGGGCTCTGTCCAACTCCAGACCCAATTGCGTCAACCGCGCGGCAGTCCCGCCACCCGTCGCCACCGTGACAGACTGCGCGGCGGGATCGAGCCGCATCATTTCGGCCCAGGCACCGGCATTCGCGCGGGCCTTGATCGCAAAGGCATCATCGCCAGCCAGACCCATTTCGGCACGCCCGTCAAATCCGGTCTGGAACACCAAAGACACCGTATCCGCCGCAGTCGCCTTGTTGAGCTTGAGTTGATGGCCACCGCTCGCGTCATGCGTCAGCAGCGTGGCCTGAGCGGCAACGGCCAAACGGTTGACCGCATCCGCCGTGGTACCGATGCCGAGCGTCTCTAACGCACCCAGATCGCCCCCCTCCACGCGCCACGCGCCCTGCCGGAACACATGAGCCTGATCGGCCTCCAATACCCAGGCGCGCCACCCCTCGAAGGGGGCCAGAAAATACCAGCCGTCCCCTTGCCAGATCGCCAGCTGCCCGCCCTGCCCCGTCCAGTCACCGGTGGGTGCGGCCCCCAAAGCATAGACATCGCCCACGCCCGGCCCCGCAGGCGGATCGAGCACGGCAAGCCCGGACAAAACCAGTTGCACGGCGGCATCCAGACGCTGTATGGCTTCGTTATGCGTGACGTGTTTTTGGGCCTGTGCAGGCTGGATATACGGCAGGGCCAACCGCGGCGATGTTTGCGACATTGCAAGTTCCTTCGATGGAAAATTCAATGTCGAGTTATGCTGCCGAGTGGTTAACGGCCTGAATACAGTGCGTACGCAGCAACACAGGAGCACTGCCTAGTCTGTCTCCAACACAGCAAGGCTCAGGCGCCAAAGCCTTCATGCCTTATGGTACAAAACCGTTCATCTTTTAGTGGATCACTTGGCTCTGAAGCTGTCCTGGTGCTCCAGAAACCAGTCATAGGTTTCCGCAACACCTGTGCCCAGTTCCTTGGATGCGCTCCAGCCCATGTCGCGCAGGCGGCTGACATCCGTCAGCTTGCGCATCGCCCCGTCAGGTTTGTCGGGGTCCGTCGCGATCTGCCCCGCATAGCCGGTCACCTGCGCCACCATATGCGCCAGCTCCAGGATCGAGATGTCCGTGCCCGAGCCTACGTTGATATGGCTGAGCATCGGGCTGGTGTTCGCGTCATACGTCCCCTTGTCCACCCCCAGCACGAACAAGGATGCATCGGCCATGTCGTCCACATGCAGGAACTCGCGCCGCGGCGCGCCGGTCTGGGATGCAAACTATCAGGTCTACGGCGTGCGTAAGGCATGGCATCACCCTCTCGGGATCATGCTTCGCATGACCCTGCCGGGCAACGGATGAAGCGGGAAGGCTTTGCGGTTGCACGCTGCACGGTTGAGAGGTTGATGAAACAGATCGGCATCCGTGGTGCGGTGCGTGGAAA